>Ga0209611_10002877_pt1 | contig 30148 bp, 22 predicted proteins | sample S1TSphgellanicum_3_FD_187693 | JGI IMG/M metagenome (GOLD analysis project Ga0209611, IMG submission 187693) | Host-associated microbial communities from peat moss isolated from Minnesota, USA - S1T2_Fc - Sphagnum magellanicum MG (SPAdes) (version 2) | ecosystem: Host-associated > Plants > Peat...
ATCCTTGCGCGGCTTGATCTGCTTGAAATGAATGTTGAAGCCGTGGGCGAACAGCAGCGTCGCGTCCTTCTCGATGAGACCCTTGAGTTCGGCGTACAAGGGCTTTTGCGTGAGATCCGGCACCAGCATCGCAATCAGCTGCGCGCCTTGCACCGCGCTCGCGGGGTCCGACACCTTGAGCCCATCCTTCTTCGCCTTGGCCCAGCTGTCGCCTTTGCGCACCCCGACCACCACGTCGTAGCCGCTGTCGCGCAGATTGAGCGCATGCGCCCGGCCTTGGCTGCCGTAGCCCAAGACCGCGATGCGCGCGCCGCGCAACGCTTTCCTGTCGACGTCCTTCTGCGAGTACAAACGCATGCCATTCTCCTACGCGTAGTATTATCGATGTCTTGAAAATTTGATGTCTGGAAATGCAAGACCCCGCCCGACTGTCGCGCTCGAGCGGGGTCTGTTGCCAGGCATTATAGTAGCCGCCAATGGCACCACAGAATCTCCTATCATGCAAGACTTCCCCGGCCTGCCAGTGGAGGGTTCGCTCGTGAGGACACATTGCCAATGAATCAGAATGCCGGCGACTCGATACCGCTGTGGTTGCTGTACGAAGACGAATTCGACGCCTGGCGCGAGTCGCAGTCGGCCGCCACGGTGCGCTGGCTCGGACAGCAGCACTTCAAGGCGGAGAAGCACCGCGTGGTGCTGCTGCCCGATGCCGCCGGCGGAATTGCCGCGGCGGTGGGCGGCTTGGGCAGACGGCAGGGCGGACTGTCGCTGTGGCACTCGGCCGGGTTGATCGAGCGCCTGCCGCCCTGCCGTTTTCGGCTGGTGCAGGAATTCAGCGGCGCGGAGGCAACGCAACTCTGTCTCGGGTTCGCGTATGGCGGTTATCGCTTCGACCGCTACCGCGCGGCGAAGAGTGAAACAGCAAAAGTGGATGCACCGCCCAACGCCGACCTGGCCTTCGTGACGCTCGCCGTCGAAGCCTTGAGCATGGCGCGCGATTGGATCAATACGCCCGCCGCCGATCTTGGGCCGGCCGAGCTCGCCGCGGCGGCGCTAAAGCTCGCCGAGCGTCACCGCGCCGCATACCAAGAGTGGGTGGGCGCTGACCTGCTGACCGCGAATTTTCCCGCGATCCACGCCGTGGGCCGCGCCAGCAGCGAGGCACCCCGGCTGGTGGAGTTGCGCTGGGCGCCCCCCGGCGGCGACGCGCTGCCGCGATTGACCTTGGTGGGCAAGGGCGTGTGTTTCGACAGCGGCGGCCTCGACATCAAGCCGGGCTCCGGCATGGCTTTGATGAAAAAAGACATGGGGGGTGCCGCGGTCGCGCTGGCACTCGCCCACATGCTGATGCAAAGCCGCATCCGCGCCCGGCTCCGGGTGTTGGTGCCGGCGGTCGAAAACGCCATCAGCGGAAACGCCTATCGCCCGGGCGACGTGCTGCGCACGCGCAAGGGCCTCACCGTCGAGGTCGGCAATACGGACGCGGAGGGCCGGCTGGTGCTGTGCGACGCGCTGGCTTTCGCCGATGCCGAGCAGCCGGATTTGATCATCGACTTCGCCACCCTGACCGGGGCCGCGCGGGTCGCGCTCGGTCCCGAACTGCCGGCGCTGTTCGGCAACCACGACGACGTGACCCAGCAACTCGCCCGCAGCGCCGCGGCAGAGCACGATCCCTTGTGGCCGATGCCGCTCTGGGCCGGCTACGAGGACGAACTCTCCGGCAAGATATCCGACTTGAACAACGTCGCCTCGTCGAATCTCGCGGGCGCCATTTTCGGCGCGCTGTTTCTGAAGCGCTTCGTGAGCGAGACCACCCCGTGGGTGCACATCGACCTGTACGCCTGGAACTCGAAGGATCGCCCCGGCCGCGGCATCGGCGCCGAGGCGCAGGCGGTGCGCGGCGTCTATCGCTACCTGATGCAGCGCTACGGCGGCAACTGACCCACAATCGCCCCAGCGGCCGCCCCGCATCGATGTTGCCGCTCGATGCGCGTCGCCGTGACGGCGCCCGTTACCAGGAGAAACTCTGATGCGAAAATCATCTTCCGCCGGTCCGCGCCGCGGCGCAGCGCGCACCGCCGCCGTCGATCCACGCCATTTCTCGAGCATCGTGGTCGACGGGGTGAAACAGACTCCGAGCCGCGCGATGCTGCGGGCGGTCGGCTTCGTCGATGCCGATTTCAAGAAGCCGCAGGTGGGCATCGCCTCGACCTGGAGCAACTTGACGCCGTGTAACATGCACATCGACGAACTCGCGCGCCTGGCCGCCGCCGGCGTCGCGGCGGCCGGCGCCAAGGCCATCACCTTCAACACCATCACCGTGTCGGACGGCATCTCCATGGGCACGCCGGGGATGCGTTACTCGCTGGTGTCGCGTGAGGTGATCGCCGATTCGATCGAGACGGTGGTCGGCGCGCAGGGCTTCGACGGCGTCGTCGCGATTGGCGGCTGCGACAAGAACATGCCCGGTTGTCTGATGGCGCTGGCGCGTTTGAACCGTCCTGCCGTGTTCGTGTACGGCGGTACCATCCGCCCCGGAGCCGACCGGCGGGATATCGTCTCCGTGTTCGAAGCGGTGGGCGGTCATGCGCAAGGGACGGTGTCCGAGCAGCAGCTCAATTTCGTCGAACGCACCGCCATCCCGGGACCCGGGTCGTGCTCCGGCATGTACACCGCCAATACCATGGCGTGCGCCATCGAAGCGCTCGGCATGAGCTTGCCGGACAGTTCCGCGCAAGAAGCAGTGTCCGCCCAGAAACGCAACGACTGCGAGCGTGCCGGCGAAGCGGTGGTGCGCTTGATCGAACAGGGCATCACCCCGCGGCAGATCCTGACCCGCCGCGCCTTCGAGAATGCGATCACCGTCGTCATCGCGCTCGGCGGATCGACCAATGCGGTGCTGCACTTGCTCGCCATCGCCTCATCCGCCAACGTCAAGCTGGCGCTCGACGACTTCACCCGCATCGGTGCGCGCGTGCCGGTGTTGGCGGACCTGCGTCCGAGCGGCCGCTATTCGATGTCGGAGCTGGTGGCCATCGGCGGCATCCAACCGTTGATGAAGACCTTGTTGGACGCGGGCCTGCTGCACGGTTCCTGCCTCACCGTCACGGGCGCCACGCTGGCGGAGAATTTGCGCGACGTCCCGCCCTACGCGCCGGGGCAACAGATCGTGCATCCGCTCGCCGACCCGATCAAGAAGGACAGTCACCTGGTGGTGCTGTATGGGAATCTCGCGCCGCAGGGCGCGGTGGCGAAGATCACCGGCAAGGAAGGACTGCGGTTCGACGGCAAGGCGCGGGTGTTCGATTCCGAGGAAGAGTCGTTGCAGGGCATTCTGAACGGCAAGGTGCGGGCCGGCGACGTCGTGGTGATCCGTTACGAAGGCCCGAAGGGCGGTCCCGGCATGCGCGAGATGTTGAGCCCGACGGGCGCCATCATGGGCAAGGGGTTGGGCAATCAGGTGGCCTTGATCACCGACGGCCGCTTTTCGGGGGGCAGCCACGGCTTCGTCGTCGGCCATGTCTCGCCGGAGGCCGCGCTCGGCGGCCCGCTCGCCCTGGTCAAGACCGGCGACGGCATCACGATTGACGCGGAGCGTCGTGAAATCACCCTGCATGTGGGTGCGGCCGAACTCAAGCGCCGCCGAAAATCCTGGCGCGAACCGAAACCCTATGCGCGCCGCGGTGCGTTGGCCAAGTATGCGCGGCAGGTGAGCAGCGCCTCGCTCGGCGCGGTCACCGATTTGGAGACCTCAACGGCGCAGTGAGGGACCCTGATGGGCGATCTTGATGCGGGCGCCATCGAAGCACGGATCATGTCGGTGCGCCTGGAACCCCTCCGCCCGACATCGGCCGTGGGCGTGAGTCCGCTCGCCATTCATCCCGCCGGCGTTCTCGAGCCGGTGTCATTCCGCTACCGAGTACGGTCCTTCCGAGCACGGTGATTCACTGAATTCGAAGGCGCTTGCAGTTCGGGCGCGATGTGTGTCAGTCTCTTTACTCGCTGGAGGGAACACGGGAACGCTACGTTTTACGGTACGTTTCATTATGTAGTGCCGGCGAGACTTGGCTTGAGGGAAGCTGAGTCGGTTTGCGCCCACAGCGCAATTGGGATGTTTGATCAAAGGGGTAGGGTCGCAACGCCTTATGTATAAATACGAAGAGCCGTCATTATTTTCAGGCAAACGGGGCGCCGCCCTGATTGCCGTGATCATTCTTCACATCGGCATCGTTTGGGCTTTTTACGCAGGCTTGGCCGGTAAGCTGGTTCAGAAGATCATCCCTCCGGTAGAGATCGCCCAGATCGACAAGCCCAAAGACATCGACAAACCCCCGCCGCCTCCCCCCAAACTCGAAGAGATCAAACCCTATGTACCGCCGCCGGAATTCGTCGATATCCAGCAGCCGGTACAAGAGACCACCGCGATCACTGCGACCACCACCACCAAGGTGGTAGCGCCACCGGTCGTGGCGCCGCCGCCCATCCCGGGCACCAGCCCCAAAATGGATCCCAAGCATCCGTTCAAGATCGGCGAGGACTATTATCCGGACGCGTCGAAGCGCGCCAATGAAGAGGGCCGTTGCATCGTCTTGATGACGGTGGCGGCGGACGGCCGCATCACCGGCGAATCGATTCAGACGAGTTCGGGTTTCCCGCGCCTCGACGAAGCCTGTCTGAAGGGCGTGCACGGTCAACGCATGCTGCCGGCGACCGAGGGCGGCAAGCCCGTGGAGAAGACGGTGTCCATTCCGATCGTCTGGAAACTCACCGGCAAGTAATATGCTCTCGGGCAAGATGCTTACGGGCCATACACATAGAGACATACACATAGACGGACATACAATGTAGTCAGAATGTAGTTATGCGGAACATAGAATAGGTTGCTAACTTACACATTTCTCAAAGTTTCTTATTAGAGGGAATCGGTCAATGCAAGAGACAGCTGTTGAAAACCCATATGGCCTTGGCGCGCTGATCGCAAACGGCGACATCATTGCCCGGTCGATCCTCGCCATCCTGTTGATCATGTCGCTGCTGACGTGGTTCATCATGATCACCAAGTTCTTCGATCAACGCCGCCAGCGAAAGCAGGCCATCGAGGCGGAGCGGGAGTTCTGGAGCTCGTCCAGCCTCACCGACGCGCTCAGCAAGCTGAAGGGTGCCTCGAACCCGTTCCGCGCGCTCGCCGAGACCGGCAAGCAGGCCTACGAGTATCACGAGACCAACAAGACGCGGCTCTCGGGCGCGATCGGCACCAGCGAATGGATCACCGAATCGCTGCAGCGCACCGCCGACACGGTGGTGAGCCGCATGCAGTCCGGACTGCCGGTGCTCGCCTCCGTGGGTGCGACCGCACCGTTCGTCGGACTGCTCGGCACCGTCATCGGCATCTATCACGCCTTGATCGCGATCGGCGTGGCCGGACAGGCCTCGATCGACAAGGTGGCGGGTCCCGTCGGTGAAGCGTTGATCATGACCGCCATCGGTCTCGCAGTGGCGGTGCCCGCGGTGCTGGGTTACAACATCCTGTTGCGTCGCAATAAGGGTGTGCAGGAACGCGTCAGCCACTTCACGCACGAACTGCATGCCTATCTGATCTCCGGCGCCAAGATGGGCTTGGGGATGGACAAGGCGCCGGCACCGATCGGTAAACCCGCCACGGCCGCTCGCTAGCTCCCATGGCACTCAACGTCGGAGGCGATAGCGAAGGCGAGGTGATGTCGGACATCAATGTCACGCCCTTGGTGGACGTGATGTTGGTGCTCTTGATCATCTTCATCATCACGATCCGGGTCATCATCCAGCAGGTGCAGCTCGATCTGCCGAAGGCGACCAATTTGCCGACGCAGACCAAGCCGGAGAACATCACGATCGCCATCGACAAAGAGGGGGACATCTACTGGAACACCAGCAAACTGTCCGGCCAGGATGAATTGAAGGCGAAACTGCGCAGCATCGTCAGCATCGATCCGCAGCCCGAGATCCACATCCGCGGCGATGCGAATGTGCGGTATCAGTACGTGGGCCAGGTGCTCGTGTCCACGCAGCAGATCGGCATACGGAAAGTGGCGTTCATCACCACTCCCGATCACTTTGGTCCGGAAACTTAGGAGAGCGCCCGCATGGCCATGAATGTAGGTGGGGGTGGCGAAGGCCAGTCGTACTCCGACATCAACATGACGCCGTTGATCGACGTCATGTTGGTGCTGCTGATCATTTTCATCATTACCATTCCGAGCCAGACGCATGCGGTGAAAATCGACAATCCGCTGCCGCCGCCGCCGAACTTCGTGCCGCCGCCGCCTCCCGAGGTGATCGACCTCACCATCGACTTCGACGGCACGTTGCTGTGGAACAAGACGCCCGTGGATCGGACCACTCTGCAGGCCTACATCAGTTCCGAAGCGGTCAAGTCCCCGCAGCCCGAGGTGCACATCAACGTCGACAAGTTCGCCAAGTACGAGATCGTGGCGCAGACCCTGGCGGACTTGCAGCATCGCGGCTTGAAGAAGATAGGGTTCGTCAACAACGACTACTTCTGATTTCCTTCCGATCGAGACGGCGCGTCCTCCTCGTATGGGGTCGGCGCGCTGTTCGTTTGACGGAACCGTTCGCCCCCCCGGGCTTCAGAATAAAATGGCAAGCGAGGTTTGGTAATGACTCATCCGATAAAGCTCTTTGGCCGGCGGCTGGCGAAATCCTGGAGCCACGGCAGCGCGGTTCGCCGCGGCAGTGCGGTTCTCATGCTGGCGCTGCTGTGCCTCGCGCTGAGTCCGCAATCCGCGCGTTCGGCCGACAAGGACAAGGACAAAGGCGGCCAGCAGATCAGCCGGGTGATCGCCAAGGAGATGACGGCGGCGCAAAAGGCGCTGCAGGCCAGCCAGTGGGCGGACGCCATCAAGAACCTGCAGGATGCCGAAACGAAGTCCCCCTTGACCGCGTTCGACAAGAAGACCATTTACGATTTCATGGGCTTCGCCTACGTCAAGTTGAACAACTTGAAGGAGGCGGAAAAGGCCTACGAGCAGGCGCTCGCCACCGGTGCTTATGCGCCCGAAGATGCCGCCAGAACCGTTCGCATATTGTTTCGTCTGAGCGCCGGCAACCAGCAATACGCCAAGGCCATCGAGTACGGCAAGCAGATCTCCGACGCCGGCACCGCGAACGCGGACGACTTGGGGATCATGGCGCAGATCTATTATCTGCAGAAGGATTGCAAGAGCTCGGCGGTGTGGGCCGACAAGGCGATCGCCGCCTCGCGCAAGGCCGGCGAAGCGCCCAAAGAGAATCTCTACCAGTTCAAATTGCAATGTGCTTCCGATGCGGGCGACAACCAGGCGATGGCGGCGGTGTTGATGGACCTCATCAAGCTGACCAACAAGACCAATTACTGGAACACCCTGTTGCGCATCGAGCGCCAGGATGAGCGGGACGACAACAATACGCGCATGCTGTATCGCGTCATGTACGACACGAACGCCATGAATGCCGGCACCGACTACATCGAAATGGCGCAGCTGTTGGGCGATGCCGCACTGCCGGCCGAGGCGGAGACGGTGATCGAGAAGGGTCTCGCAACCCCGGGAATGATCAACGATCAGCAAAAGGAGCGCACCACCCGTCTGTTGAATTCGTTCAAGACCCGCGCCGCGGACGACAAGAAGGGTCTGGCGGCACTGGATGCGGAGGCCACCAAGAATCCCGCGGGCGAACTCGACGTGAAGCTGGGCGAGGTCTACTATGGCTTCGGCGATTATGCCAATGCGATCACCGCCATCAATCGCGGTCTGCAGAAGGGCAACGTCAAACACCAGGACGAGGCTTACGTCTATTTGGGCCGTGCAGAGGTGGCGCAAAAGGACATTCCGGCTGCCAAGAAGGCATTCGGTGGACTGAAGACGGTGCCCAACATCAGCCCGCGCGTCTTGAGACTCTGGGAACTGTACGCCGAGACGCTCGGCAAGTAGGAGCAAGCATGACGATCAAAGCCGGCGACAAGATGCCCGAAGGCTCATTCACCCGGATGACCTCGGACGGACCGCAGAAGATCACCACCGAGGAGCTGTTCCCGGGAAAGACCGTGGTGCTGTTTTCGGTGCCCGGAGCGTTCACTCCGACCTGCGATGCCAAGCACCTGCCGGGCTTCGTGGAGCTGGCGGATGCGATCAAAGCCAAGGGCGTCGATACGATTGCCTGCACCGCGGTCAACGACGTGTTCGTGATGCACGCCTGGGGCAAAGCCGGCGGTGTCGGCAACAAGGTATTGATGCTGGCCGATGGCAACGGCACGTACGTCAAAGCGCTGGGCCTCGAACTCGACGGCAGCAAATTCGGCATGGGCTTGCGCGGCCAGCGCTTCGCCATCATCGTCAAGAACGGCGTTGCCACCCAGGTCGATGTCGAAGCCCCGGGCGAATTCAAAGTGTCCGCCGCCGAGTACGTGCTCAAACAGCTCTAGGTCTGCCGCCAGTTCTAGTTTTGCCGCGTGAGCCGCGCCGCCGTACTTAGGCCGACCGAGGGTTCTGAGTTGCTGGCGCTGCGCAGCTCACCCCCGTCATTCGGCATTCCGGAAGCCGAGCGCCTCGCACTGGAGTCCTACGGACTTGCCGTGTCGAGCCACGCCTTGCACGGAGAGCGCGATTGCAACTTTCGCGTAACGACGGCAGACAGGCGTGAATTCGTCCTGAAAATTCTCGCCCTCGGCAGCGACGCCGAAGCCGGGAGCGCCGACTGCCTGGTGCGCGTGCTCGATCATCTGGCCGAGCAAGATCCCAGCCTGCCCGTGCCCCGACTATTCCCCACGCTGCAGGGCGAGGCGATCGGCCGCTTCACCCGCGACGGCACCGACTATGGCGCCTGTCTCCTGGGTTTTCTGCCCGGACAACTCGTGGCGCAATCGCCCGCCGGCGGCGTCCTGCTGCAGCAGATCGGCCATACCCTCGCGCGGCTCGACCGCGCGCTGCGAGGGTTCTTTCATCCCTCGTTGAGGCGGCGGCTGGCCTGGGACGTGCGGCGCCTGCCTGAGCTCACCGAGCACAGCCGCTACCTGCCGCCGACGTTGCGCGACACCGTCGATGCCGTGTCCGAGGCCTTCCACCGATGTCTCGGACGGCTTGGAGGTCTGCGCAGCCAGGCCATCCACGGCGATTGCCACGCCTCCAACGTGCTGGTGGATCCTTCCGCACAGTCCGTGTGCGGCATTCTCGATTTCGGCGACATGATTCACGCGCCGCTGATATTCGAACCGGCGGTCGCGATGGCGGAACTGCTCACCGGTAAGGCGGCGCCCATCGAGTCCATCGACGCCGTACTGCGCGGCTTCGCACAAGCCCAGCCGCTCGAGTCCGACGAAGTGGACTTGTTGTTCGACATCGTGACGGCTCGCCATGCCGTGACGCTGCTGGTACGCGCCTGGCGCAGCCACCATGATCCCGCCGGCGCCCGGCTGCTCGACCAGGCCGCGGCTCACGCCGAACTTTCTCTTGCCACCATGCTCCGCGCCGGCCGCTCTGCCCTGACCGACCGCTGGCACGCCGCCGCGGGCGCCGGCATTCACGCCACCGACTCGCGTGCGCGCGATGCGCCCCATCTCGAGCGCCGCCATCGCCTGATGGGCAAAGGCGCGGAGTTGTTCTACGACCAGCCGCTGCACCTCGTCAGAGGCGCCGGCGTCTGGTTGTACGACCCGCAGGGGAGGGCGTACCTCGATGTGTACAACAACGTTCCGCACGTAGGCCATGCCCATCCGACCGTGGTGGCGGCCATCCAGAAGCAGACCGCGATCCTCGCGACTCACACACGCTACTTGCACGAGAACATTCTGGATTATGCCGAGCATCTCACGGCGCGCCTGCCCGCGAAGCTCGACGCCTGTATCTTTGTCAATTCCGGGAGCGAAGCCAACGACGTGGCGTGGCGAATGGCTCGGATGGCGAGCGGGCACGACGGCGGTTTGGTCATGGATTACGCCTATCACGGCATAACGGAAGCGGTTGCGGCGCTCACCCCGAGCGTGCGCCGGGAGCACGATCGGAGGGTCGCGACGCTGGCCCCGCCGCCGCACGGCCTGCGGGCCGGCGACGCCATGACCGACGTGCAGCTGGCCGCAGCCGCTCAAGATTTGGATCGGGCCATCGCGGAACTCGCAGAGCGAGGGCTCGGACCGGCGGCGTTCTTCCTCGATACCGCCCTCACCAGCAGCGGCATCTTCGATCCCCCGAGCGCGTGGGCGCGCGCGCTCGGCGCACGCCTGCGGGCCGCGGGATGCCTCATCGTCGCCGACGAAGTGCAGTATGGATTGGGCCGCTGCGGTTCGCATTTCTGGGGCTTCGAGCGGCGCGGACTCGAGCCCGACATCGTGACGCTGGGCAAACCGGTGGGCAACGGCTATCCGATGGGCGTGGTGATCGCCAATCGGGCGCTGATCGAGGCCTTTCAGGCAAGATTCGGGTTCTTTTCCACCTTCGGCGGCAATGCCGTGGCTGCGGCCGCGGGACTTGCGGTGTTGCAAGTGCTGGACGCGGAGCAGCTCATGGCCAACGCGGCTGCGACCGGCGCGTATTTGCGCGAACAGCTCGAGTCGGTCGCCGCCCGGCACGAATCATTGCGCGAGGTGCGCGGCACCGGCCTGCTGCAGGGACTCGAGGTCGTGGATGGCGACGGTGCGCCGTCGCGGGCACGCGCCCGGAAAATCATCAATGCGCTGGCCGCAGAGTTCCGCATTCTGATCGGCTACGAAGGACCGCACGCCGCCATTCTCAAGCTTCGGCCGCCGATGCCCTTCCGCCGCGAGCATGTCGACCTGCTGGTGCAGGCCATCGATGCCACGGCGTCCGCCGCCGCCGATCGATAGGCTCAGCCGCCGACCAGCCGCTCGAGCTCCGGCACGATCTGGAACAAATCGCCGACCAGGCCCACGTCCGCGACTTCGAAGATCGGCGCTTCGGCGTCCTTGTTGATCGCAACGATGGTGCGCGCATCCTTGATGCCGGTGAGATGCTGTATCGCGCCGGAGATGCCGATCGCAATGTACATCTCGGGTGAAATAATCTTCCCGGTCTGTCCGACCTGCATTTCATTCGGCGCGTAACCGGCATCCACCGCGGCGCGCGACGCACCGACGGCGGCGCCGATCTTGTCGGCGAAGCTGAACAGCAGCTTGAAGTTCTCGGCGCTGCCGAGCGCGCGTCCACCCGAGACCACGCGGGCCGCGGTTTGCAAATCGGGACGATCGGTGGACCCGCTCTTCGCGCCGACGTAGCGCGTATGCGAGGGCAGGGCGACGCTCAGCGTCTTCGATTCGATGGCGCCGGTGCCGCCGCTGCCCGCAGCCGCTTCGAACGAGGCGACGCGCACCGTCGCGATGAGCTTGCGCTCGGGGCTCGCCTCCACCGTGACGATGGCATTGCCGGCATAGGTCGGGCGGCGAAAGCGATACGCTGCCTCGACGGCCATCAAGTCGCTGACCTGAGGCGCGCCGAGCAATGCGGCGACGCGCGGCATGAGGTCCTTGCCGAAACTGGTCGAGGGGCCGAACACATGCGTGTAGTCGGCGGCCAGCGCCGCGAGCTGCGGCGCGATGATGGCCGCGAGCGGATGTTGATTCTCGGCGCGGTCGATGCGCAGCACCCGTTTCACACCGGCGATGGCGGCGGCTTGCGCGGCGACATTCGCCGTGTCGGCGCCGAACAGCGCGATATCGATCTCGGAGTCCGGAATGCCGCCGGCGCACGTGACGCACTTCGCGGTGGCCGGGTTCAACGCCTTTCCATCGTGTTCGCCGACGATCAGGATTTTGTTCATGAGAGCAGACCTTTCTTCCGCAGCACATCGACCAGTTCCGCGACGTCCTTCACCATCACGCCCTTCTGGCGCTGCGCCGGAGGTTCGGTCTTGACGGTCTTGAGCAGCACCGCGTTGGCGACACCGAGCGCCTCGAGCGAGGTCACGTCGAGCGGCTTCTTCTTGGCTTTCATGATGTCCGGCAATTTGACATAGCGCGGTTCATTCAAACGCAGATCCACGGTGATGACCGCCGGCAAGTCGACTTCGATGGTCTCCAATCCCGCATCCACCTCGCGCGTGACCGAAGCCTTGTCTGCGGAAACCTCCACCTTCGAGGCGTAGGTGGCCTGCGGCCGTTCCCAGAGCGCGGCCAACATCTGACCGGTCTGATTCGCATCGTCGTCGATCGCTTGCTTGCCGAGAAATACCAGATCGGGATTCTCCTTCCTGGCAAGTGCCAGAAAGGTCTGTGCCGCCGTGAGCGGCTCCACCGCGGCGTCGGTCTGCACCAAAATAGCCCGATCGGCGCCCATGGCCAAGGCGGTGCGCAACTGCTGCTGCGTGTCCGCGACACCGATGCTGACCGCCACCACCTCGACGTTCGTCACCCGCTCCTTGATGCGCAAGGCTTCCTCGAGTGCGATTTCGTCGAACGGATTGACGCTCATCTTCACGCCGTCGAGCATCACTCCGCTGCCGTCGGGCTTCACGCGGATGCGCACGTTGTAGTCGACAACGCGCTTGATGCACACCATGATCTTCTGCATTCAACGCTCCTTGGCGGCGGGCTAGTTTAAGGAGCGCGGCTTCGCTTGTCCACCTCGCGGTCGCTCGCTAGACTCAAAGCCGATGCTTCGCTACTTTCTGACCCGATTGGCCGGCGCAGTTCCCACTCTGTTCTTTATTGTCACGATCACATTCTTTCTGGTCCGGGCGGCGCCCGGCGGTCCCTTCGATCAGGAGCGGACGCTGCCGCCGGAGATCATGGCGAACTTGCAGGACGCCTACGGTCTCGACCAACCGGTATTTACACAGTACGCCCGCTATTTGGGGGCGCTGCTGCACGGCGACTTCGGGCCCTCGTTCAGATACCAAGATTTTTCGGTCAGCGAACTGATCGGTCAGGGATTTCCCGTGACGCTCGAACTCGGCTCCCTGGCGTTGCTGCTCGCCTTGGGCTTGGGCATTCCGCTGGGGGTGGTGGCGGCCTTGCGGCGGAATCGTGCCGCCGACTATGCGGCGATTTCGCTGGCGGTGATCGGGATCGCGTTTCCGACGTTCGTGGTGTTGCCGTTCCTGGGCTTGGTGTTCGGCATCCATCTGCATTGGCTGCCGGTGGCGGGCTGGGAGCCCGGATCGCCGAGTCACCTGGTGCTGCCGGTGATCGCGCTGGCGCTGCAGCCGCTCAGTGTCATCGCCCGGCTGGTGCGCGCGAGCGTGATCGAGGTGCTGCGCAGTCAATTCATCCGCACGGCGCTCGCCAAGGGGTTGCCGCCGCACGTCATCATCCTGCGCCACGCGCTGCGCCCCGCGCTGCTGCCGGTGGCGGGATTCCTGGCGCCGGCGGTCGCCTCCGTCATGACCGGTTCGCTCATTGTCGAATCCATCGCCGGCCTGCCCGGCATCGGACGCTACCTGGTGCAGGGCGCGCTCAACCGCGACTACACGCTGGTGATGGGCATGGTGGTCGTTTACTCGGCCTTGCTCATCGGCATGGGCTTGGCCGTGGACCTGCTGTACGCGTGGCTCGATCCGCGGGTGAGACTCGCGCCATGAACGCACTGCGCGCAGACGCGGTGCTTCGTTTGCGCTCGAATCGCGGCGCCATGCTTGCGCTGTACCTGGTTCTGGCGGTCGTCGTCTGCACCCTCGTCGGACCCTGGTTGAACCCGAACCGCGGCGAGACTCTGGACATCTCCCACGTCGCCACGCAGCCCGGGCTCGAGGGAGCGCATTGGTTCGGCACGGATCGGCTCGGGCGCGATCTGTTCGTGCGCACGCTCGAGGGCACACGGCTCTCGCTGGCTGTCGGACTATTGGCGGGTGCGGTGAGCATGCTGATCGGCATCGGCTACGGCGCGATCGCAGGCTACTTCGGTGGTCGCACCGATGCGGTGATGATGCGCATCGTCGAGATGATGAGCGGCCTGCCGCTGATATTTTTCGTCATCTTCCTGACCGTGATCTTCGGGCGCAACGAATACCTGCTGTTCCTCTCGATCGGCGCGGTCGGCTGGCTCACCATGGCGCGCATAGTGCGCGGGCAAACGTTGAGCCTGCGGCGGCGCGAATTCATCGAGGCCGCCATCGTCTCGGGCGCCGGCGCCGGCCGCATCATCCGCACACACGTGATTCCGAACGCGATCGGTCCCGTGATCGTGTACGCCACGCTCACCGTGCCGGAGATCATCATGTTCGAGAGCTTCATCAGTTTTCTCGGACTCGGCATTCAAGAACCGCGCGCCAGCCTCGGCACCCTGATCGCCGCCGGCGCCACCGAGATGGAGGCGGCGCCGTGGATGCTGCTGGTGCCGGGCGGGATTCTGGCGGTGCTGCTGCTGTGTTTGAATATCGTCGGCGACGGACTGCGCGACGCTTTGGATCCGCGAGCGCCGGTGTGAGGGAGCGTTGAGGCGTGACAAACCTGCTTTGCATCGACGCTCTCAGCGTGCGCTTCGCGCAGGGCGGCGCCACCGTCGCGGCGGTGGAGCAGGTGTCCCTCGACGTGGCACGGGGCGAGTGCGTCGGCATCGTCGGCGAGTCCGGATCGGGCAAGACCCAGACGTTCCTGGCGGCCATGGGACTGCTGGCATCGAATGCCGCGGCGGAGGGCAGCGTCATCTTCGACGGAGAGGAACTGGTGGCAGCGGGTCGGGCGCGCCTGAACCGGCTGCGCGGCGCACGGCTCGCCATGATATTTCAAGATCCGATGAGCGCGCTCACGCCGCATTTGACCATCGGCACGCAAATGGCCGAAGTCCTGGTGCAGCACGCCGGTGCGTCGTGGGCCGAGGCTCGCGCGCGCTCCGCGAGCATGCTGACGCGCGTCGGGGTGGCGGAGCCGGCGCGGCGCCTGCGGCAATATCCGCACGAGCTGTCGGGCGGGCTGCGGCAGCGGGTCATGATCGGCATGAGCTTGATGTGCGGCCCCGAGTTGGTGATTGCCGACGAACCGACCACGGCGCTCGACGTCACGGTGCAGGCGCAAATCATCGAGCTGCTGCGCGCCTTGCGCGAGGAACTCGGCATGGCCTTGGTGCTGATCAGCCACGACCTCGCGGTGGTGGCCGGTCTTGCCGACCGCATCGTGGTGATGTACGCGGGAAGAATCGTGGAGAGAGCGCCTGCTCGCCAGATTTTTCAAATCCCGCGGCATCCGTATACTGCCGAACTCTTGAAATGCGTACCGAGCGTGTGGGGTCCGCGCCGGGAGCGGCTGCCGACTCTCGCCGGCCAGCCGCCGCGGCCCGGTGAATCGCCCGCCGGCTGCGCCTTTGCGCCGCGCTGTCCGCGCGCCGCCGAGCGCTGCTTCAGGGAGCGGCCGCTGCTCGGCGGCGGCGCGCACCCCATCGCCGCACACGCCGCCGCGTGCCACTTTCCGCTGCCGCCGTGACCCACGACTCCCAGGCCGACGCCTGCAGCGCGGAGCCGCTGCTCAAGGTCACCGGCCTGCAGGTGAATCTCGGCGAGCGCATCGCGCTTCAAGGCGTGACGTTCGATTTGTTCGCCGGCGAGACGCTCGGTCTCGTGGGCGAATCAGGCTCCGGCAAGTCGACGCTGGCCCGGGCCATCCTGCGGCTGGTGAGGGCCGAGCGCGGATACATCGGCTGGCGGGGCGAGAACCTGTTGTCGTGCGATGCGGCAACGCTGCGCCGAGTGCGCCGCGACCTGCAAATGGTTTTTCAAGATCCGCTGGCGAGCCTCGATCCGCGCATGACCATCGGCGAGACGGTGGCCGAGCCGCTGCGAATATTTGCCGCGCACCTGAGTGCGCCGGAGCGCACGGCGCGCGTCGCGGCCATTTTGGAACGCGTCGGGCTGCGCGCCGACATGAGCCGCCGCTACCCGCACGAGTTCAGCGGCGGTCAGTGCCAGCGCGTCGGAATCGCGCGCGCCATGATCCTGAATCCGAAGCTGCTCATCTGCGACGAACCGGTGAGTTCGCTCGACGTGTCCATCCAGGGTCAGATCGTCAACCTGTTGCTCGATCTGCAGCGCGATGCGGGCACGGCGCTGCTGTTCATCAGCCACAATCTCGCGATCGTGAGGCACGTGAGCCGGCGAATCGTGGTGATGTTCGCCGGCCGGCTGGTGGAGTCGGCGCCCGGCGATGCGCTGTTCGGCAATCCGGCGCATCCGTACACGCAGGCGCTGCTGGCGGCGGTCCCGGCGCTCGCGGCCGCGCCGCCGTTCACGCGAGTGCCGCCGCCCACGGAGGCAGGCTCCCGGGCCGCGTCGAGCGGCTGTGCATTTAGCGCCCGCTGCAGATACGCAATTCCGCTCTGCGAAACCCGCGTGCCGGCCCTGGATCAAAAGCGCCCGGCTCATTGGGTCGCCTGTCATCGCGCCGGCGAATGGATCTCCTAGTCAAGGATGTCCTAGTTATTAGGGTATTAGTCCACGGTTCCCGTGGTTGCGCGAGTGCCCGGCGGCTGGTCCGGGCGTTTGGACGCGCCGTTCACGCCGCTGTCGCTGCGTGCAACCAGCTGCGCGAGGCAGGCTTTCTTCGCATCGTTGTACGAGATCAACCTGTCGGCCGTCATCCGCTTGATCATGCAGCCACGCAGCTGCCGCGTCGGCTCCGGCGCAACTGGCTCCGCCGCAACTGGCTCCGCCGCAACTACCGGTGCGCAGATCAAAAACGTGGCAGCGACAACAACCAGACGCTTCATGTCCGCAGTATGGCGCAGCGCCATCGAGCGGCAATGGCAGGCCCGCGCTGGAAACTGTCGGTGTTCGCTGACACGCGCACGGACTCCCGTTTCGCGTCGGCTGCGATATTCCGTTATTCTTCGCGCCATGACACCACGCAAACCGGTTCGCCCGAGCGAGGCCCTCGCGAACGTCCGTTACGAAATACGCGGCAAGCTGGCGCGTCGCGCGCTCGCCTTGGAGCGGTTGGGCTACGACATCGTCTCGCTCAATATCGGCAACCCCTACGCGTTCGGATTCAGAACCCCCGAGACCATGCGCTTGGCGATGATCGAGAACCTGCGCCACAGCGAGGGTTACGTTCATGAGAAGGGAATTTTCCCGGCGCGCGAGGCGGTGGTCATGCAGCAGCAGGAGCGCGGCGTTCGCGGCGTGACCGCCGATGAGGTGTACATCGGCAACGGCGTGAGCGAGTTGATCGACCTCACCTTGCGGGCGCTGCTCAACCCCGGCGACGAAGTGCTGGTGCCGAGTCCGGACTATCCTTTATGGACCGCGGCGGTGAATCTGAACACCGGGCGGGCCGTGCACTATCCGTGTCACGCGGCGCAGGGATTCGTTCCCGACCCGCAGGAAATCGAGGCGTTGCTCAGCAAGCGCACGCGCGCCATCGTGATCGTGAATCCGAACAATCCGACCGGAGCGGTGTACCCGCGCGAGACCTTGGCGGCGATCGCCGCGATCGCCGAGCGGCATCGTCTGGTCGTGTTGACCGACGAAATATACGATCAGATCCTGTACGACGGCGCCGAGTTCGTGCCGATGGCGACTCTGGTGCACGACACGCTGTGCTGTACGATGAGCGGACTGTCGAAAGTGTATCGCGCCTGCGGCTACCGCGTCGGCTGGGCCTCGTTCTCCGGCGACACCGAGAATGCCCGCGAATATCTGAACGGCATGGCGCTGCTGTCCTCGCTGCGCCTGTGCAGCAACGTCCCCGGACAATGGGCGGTGCAGACCGCGCTCGGCGGCCATCAAAGCATTCGTGAACTGACGCAGCCCACGGGCCGCTTGTACGAATCGCGGCAGAGCATTCTCGACGGCGTCGCGCGCAGCAAGTACCTGCGCCTGGCGCGCCCCATGGGCGCGCTCTATGCCTTCGTCGAGGTGCGCGAGGACGTGCTGCCGGAGTTCGACGACCAGGCCTTTGCGCTCGAGCTGCTGGAGAACAAGCACGTGCTGGTGGCGCCCGGCGTGAGCTTCAACGTCCCGTACCGCAATTGCTTCCGCATCACCAACCTGCCGGAACCGAAGGTGCTGGCGACGGTATTTACGCGCGTCGAGGAAGTGCTCGACGCGCAGGCCTCGGCGCACTCGCCGCCGCAGCGGGTCGGAGCACGCCAATAGCGGCGGACTGGATGGCGGCCGCCGCCGCCGGCCATACCATTCTGACGCCGAACGTCGAACTGGCATCGGCGCTGTTCAGCGCCGTCGAGCGCATGCATCAGGACGCCGGCCGGGATATCTGGCCGACCCCGCGCGTACGCGATTTCGGCAGTTGGCTGCGCGAGCAGCATGCGCTTCGGCAATTGACGGACGGCGGCTTGCCGCGGCTCTTGGGCGACATCGAGGAGCGCGAGTTGTGGCGCGAGGTGGTCGATGCGAGCGACGCCGGCCGCGAGATCCTCGAACCCTCGGGCGCCGCACGCGCGGCCCGCCGCGCGCGGCGCGCGCTGCGCGACTACGGTGTGCCGCTGCAGGCCCTCCGCGCCTATGCCCCGTACTCCGACGAGGCGCGGGTGTTTCTCGATTGGAACCAGCGTTTCGAGGAGCGTTGCCGGGAGATGGGTTCCGTCAGTGTGGACGAACTGCTTGCGGCCGCGCTGCCGCCCATCCAACCCGTGGCCTGGATCGAGAGTCCGGTGTGGCGCCCGATGGCGCGGCAATGGCTCGCGCGCCACGCTCGAATGCTGTTGCCGTCCGCCATCGACTCCCGGGCAGCGCGGCTCGCCGCCGCCTCGCCCGACGCCGAACTCGCCGCCATCGCCGACTGGGCACTTCAGGGTCTGCGCTCCGCTGAGCGGTTTCGCGCCTGGATCTGCATACCGGACCTCGACCTGCGCCGCGCGCAGGTGGTGGATGCCTTCGATGCCGCGCTCGCGCCGCATCGCTACGCATGCGGCGGCGCCGACACCGCGCCTTACGCCGTGGCCGGCGGTACGCCGTTGGCCGGTTTCGCGCCGGTGCGCGCCGCGTTGGAGTTGCTGGCCGCGAGCAGCGAGGTCGTGCCGTTCGAGCGCTTCAGCCTGCTGCTGCGTGCACCTGAGCTGCATGAATCGCCGCAGGCCGCGGGCGCCGCGGCCTTGCTTGACCTGCGGCTGCGCGCCGCGGGCCCGCACGCGGCGGATCTCCCCGAGTGGCTTTCACTGGCGGAGCGCGTTGCCGGCGCTGAAGGACTGACGCCGCTCGCAGCGCTGCAGCGGCTGCGTAACGCCCACCGGACACTCGAGGAATTGCAGGGCGCGCAGCCCTTGAGCCGTTGGGTTGCCGTGTGGACCGTGGCCTTCGAGTGCGCTCCCTGGGCGCTGCGGCATCGATGGTCGAGCACCGAGTACCAGGCGGCGGAGCGCTTCCGCGAATTGCTGGCGACGCTGGCCACGGCCGATGCAATTCTCGGGTTCCAGACGCGGCGCGCGGCGCAGCGCATCCTGTGGCGTGCGGCGCACGACACGGCGTTTCAAGTACAGACCGGAATTCCACCGATCTGGATCAGCGGACAGATCATGGATCCCTGGCTGAGTTACGACGGCCTGTGGATCGGCGGCTGCGATGATGAGCGCTGGCCGCCGCCGCTCGAGCCCCTGCCGTTGCTGCCGCTGAAACTGCAGCGCGATGCCGGCATGGTCGGCGCAGCGGCTGAGTCGCAGCTCAAGTTCGCGCTCGATCTGCAGAATCGCTGGCGCGCCCGCGCCGCCGACTGCCGCTTCAGCTACGCGGCGCCGGGCGATGGCCGCCCCGCATCGCCCAGCCCCCTGTTGCTCGACGTGGCGCCGAGCGCCGCGCAGGCGCGGCCGCGTCCACATTGGCTTGCGCTGCTCGAGGACGCGCCCGCGCTCGAACAATTGACGGATGAACTCGCGCCGCCGTTCGGATCCGGCGAGCGCGTGCGCGGCGTCGCCACTCTGCGAGCCCAGTCGCGCTGCGCCTTTCGCGGCTTTGCCGAAACGCGCCTCGACGCGCAACGGCTCGAGCGTCCGGTGCCCGGGTTCAATGCGCGCGAGCGCGGCGACATGATTCACGACGCCTTGCGGCATGTCTGGACGACGCTGCGCGATTCGACTGCGCTGGCGGCACTGTCGCCGCCGTCGCAGGCCGAGTTGCTGCGCGAGGCGAGCGAACTCGCGCTCGCCCAGGCGTGCCGCCGCCGCGATCCCGGAGCCACGTGGCGGCGGCGCGAGCAGGCGCGCATGCAGAGCGTGCTCGCCAGGTGGCTGCACATCGAGCGGCAGCGCCCCGCCTTCGTCGTCGAAGAATTGGAGGACGATGAGTCGACCGGGCGCGGAGCGTCGATCGCGCGCCACGGAGATCTGTCGTTCCGGGTGCGCATCGACCGCGTCGACCGGCTTCAGGACGGGTCGCGCATCGTGATCGACTACAAGACCGGCATGGCCGACGCGGATTGGCGCGGCGACCGGCCCGACAATCCACAACTGCCGATCTACGCACTGCTGCGCCCGGATGCGCTGGTTGCGGTGGCCTATGGCCAGGTGAATGCCGCCGACTGCTGCTTCATCGCCGAGGCGGAACGGCCCGGTCTGTTCAGGCAGCGCTCGCGCAGATCCCCACTGGAGGGCCAGCCGAACCTCGCCGCGCTGCTCGAGGTCTGGTCGTCACGCCTCGCAAAGCTGGCTGAGGATTTCACGTCGGGCCGTGCGGCGGTCGCGCCCACCATGCAGGCCTGCGCGTCCTGCCACTTGCACGCGCTATGCCGCGTGCCCGCGGCGCTCGAGGAATCTACGGTGTCGCATGGCCAAGCGGTGTCGCATGACTGAGACCCCGGCCGGGGCCTCCGATCGAACGGCACGGGCGCATGCCATCGACTACCAGGGCTCGGTGCTCGTGCAAGCGCCGGCGGGGTCGGGAAAAACGACGCTGCTGACCCAGCGCTACCTGCGCCTGCTCGCGCAGGTCGATGCGCCGGAACGCATCCTGGCGCTCACGTTCACGCGCCGCGCGGCGCAGGAGATGCGCGAACGAGTGGTGCAAGCGTTGCAGGCAGCGCGGCTCGAGCGCTGTCCCGCCGATACCCATCCTGTGACCTGGAATCTGGCGCTGGCGGCGGGCCGGCATCTGCAAGGATTGCAGTTCGATGTGCTGCGTCAGCCCACGCGGCTCCGGATCGAGACCATCGATGCATTCAATGCATGGCTGGCGAGCCAGTTGCCGATTACCGCCGGGACCGGCTCCGCCTTGCAACTGCTCGCCGATGCACGACCGAGCTATCGGGAGGCGGCGCGCCGCGCGCTCGCCCATGAGGCGGATGACCGTTTCGGGAGCGCGGTCGATCGCGTGTTGGCGCTCGACGATCAACGCTGGCGTGGGCTCGTCGAACTCGTCGCCGACATGCTGCCGAGCCGGGACCGATGGTTGCCGCTGCTCGCCGGCCGCTTGCAGAGCGCCACGGCGCTCGATGAAGCGCAACTGGCGCGCGTTCGCCGGCACCTCGACGAGGACTTGTGCCTGTTGGTAACCCGGACCTTGAGCCGCGCCCGCGACACCCTCGGCGAGGAAAGAATCGCTGCATTGTCGGGGTTCGCGCACCGCGCCGCCGTACGCGTGGATGCCTCCCGGCCCGCCTTGTCGCCCTGGATCCTCGATGCCGGCGCGCTTCGTCCTCTGGCCCACGACGTGGCACGATGGCGAGCCGTGGCCCAATGGGTGCTGACCGGGCAGGGTGACATACGCCAGCGGCTCACCAAGAAAGAAGGCTTTCCCCAAGGCTGCGCCGACAAGCCGCCGATGCTGGATCTGCTGCAGGAATTCGAGCGTGATCCCGCCGCACGCGAGATGCTCCTCGCGCTGCGCAGCCTGCCGTCGCCCGCCTACGACGACGCGCAGTGGGAGCGGGTCCGGGAAGTGGCGCAGGTGCTGGTGCTCGCCGCGGCGCAACTCGAGCAGGTGTTTCGCGAACAGAGCGCGGTCGATTTCCCCGCGGTGTCGCTCGCGGCGCTGCGCGCGCTGGGATCGGCCGATGCGCCCAGCGACCTCAACTTGCGTCTCGACTACCGTTTGCAGCACATTCTGGTCGACGAATTCCAGGACACCTCGAGCGCGCAGCTCGAGTTGCTTAGGCTGCTGACGGCCGGTTGGCAGCAAGGCGACGGACGCAGCGTCTTTTGCGTCGGCGACCCCATGCAATCCATCTACGGTTTTCGCCAGGCGGAAGTGCGCGCGTTCCTGGAACTCGCCGAGGACGGCATCGGCGAACTGCGGTTCGACGTGCAGCGCCTGCACGACAATTTTCGCTCCGCCGCGCCGTTGGTGGAATGGATCAACGCCTGTTTTTCGCGGATCCTGCCGCGGCGCGACGACCGCGAACGAGGCGCCATCGCGTTTCGACCGAGTACGGCCGCCGCCGCCATCGCGTCCGCGGGCGTGACACTGCGCGGCTTCGCCTCTCGCGCCGCCGAGTCGGCCGCCATCGCGGACGCCGTCGCGGCGCAGACGGCATCGCATCCCGAATGGCGCATCGTGGTACTGGTGCGCGCCCGCTCCCATGCGCGCGCGATCGCCGCCGCTCTGCGTGCGCGGGGTGTGGCGTTTCGCGCCGTGGAGATCGAACCGCTGCAAGATCGCGCCATCGTGCGCGACATCATCGTGCTGGCGTGCGCGCTGCTGCATACCGGCGAACGCACCGCCTGGCTCGCCCTGCTGCGCGCGCCGTGGGCCGGATTGTCGCTGGCCGACCTGTGGCGCGTGGCACGCGGCGCGCTGCTGCCGTGGGACGCGCTTCGCGACGAGTCGATCCGCGGCCAGCTCAGCGAAGACGGCCGCGAGCGCTGCCGGCGCATCCATGAAACGCTCGAGGCGGCTTTTCGAATCCGCAACGACACGTCGTTCGCCCGCTGGGTCGAACGCACCTGGCTGGCCTTGGGCGGCCCCAGCTGCGCCGGATCGGCGGAGCAATTGGAACTCGCGGCCGCGGCGTTCGCGCGCCTCGCAGAGCTGGAACAGCGCGGCCTGCCGGATGTCGCGGATCTGCCCGCCAGCTTCGATGACCTGTACGCCGACCACGGCGCATCGAGTGCGGTCGAGATCATGACCATCCACAAGGCCAAGGGTCTGGAATTCGACATGGTCGTCGTGCCCGCGCTCGATCGCCACAGTCCGCCGGTCCGCGGCCAACTGTTGATGGCGCATCAATTCGCCCGCGACGGCCGTGACGGCTTGGTATTGGCATCACGCCCGGGTGTCGGCTTGGACAGCGACCCACTGTTCGATTTTTTGCGCGGGCAATTGCGCGACGCCGCCGCGCTCGAGGCACAGCGCCTTCTGTATGTCGCGTGCACCCGCGCGAAATGGCAGCTGCTCCTGACGGCAACCGTCGGCAGGACCGACGAGTCCGCGGGGGCCGCGGGGGCCGCGGGGGCCGCGGTGGACGTCGCGCAGCGTCCCTGGCTGCCGCACCGAGCCAGCCTGTTGGCGGTCCTCTGGCCGGTGGCCGGCGGCGCATTTGCAGTCGCACACGATCCCGTCGAGGAGATCGGCGCTCCCCGCGGTGGCCCGCTGGTGCGCGTACCCCGCCGCTGGAGCCCGCGCCCCACCGAGGATCTGCTGCAGGCGGAGTCGATGATCGGGTCATCGGAGTCGATGCCCGGGCCGGGGGAGTCGCGTGCCGAGACGCCGGTGTTCGACTGGGCCGGCGAAACCGCACGGCGGGTCGGTATCCTGGTGCATGCCGAACTGCAGCGCATGGACCTGCGCAGCGAGGCGGAGCAGATCCGTGCGCGTGAGCCGCAATTTCGCCGCTGGCTCGCCTTGCACGGCGTGCCGCCCGAGCATTTGAGCCAGGCCGCGGCGCGGGTCGTCCTCGCGTTGACGGCCGTGCTCGTCGATCCGCGCGGCCGCTGGATCCTGCGGGCCGGCCGGGAGGACCTGCACGAACACGCGCTGTCGGGCACCATCGCTGGCGCGGGCACCATCGCTGGCGCGGGCACCATCGCTGGCGCGGGCGCTGCGTCCGGCGTTGTGCAAGTGGTGCATGTGGTGTTCGACCGCAGCTTCATCGACGAAGACGGTGTTCGCTGGGTCATCGATTACAAGACCAGTGGGCACGTGGGCGGCGGTCTCGACGAGTTTCTCGACCGGGAAGTGGAGCGCTATCGCCCGCAGCTGCAGCGCTACGCCATGCTCGCCGCGCGGTTGGGTCCGGAACCGATCCGTCTGGGGCTGTACTTTCCGCTGCTGCGCGCCTGGCGCGAGTGGGCGGCCTGAATCTACATAATCTGAGCTCTCGCCGCGATCGCTGGGCTTGCGCGGCGCCGCCAAGCCTTGGTTCGGAAGGTTGCAGGGCCTTGTAATATTCGCTAGGATATCGCTATTACGAAAACGAATGCGCTATAGCGAAAATTCGTGAAACAGATGCTTGGGAGTTACTTCTTATGAGCAAGACATTCGGCAACCGTTCCGCGATCCTCGGGTGCGCGGCGAGCGGCGCTCTCCTGGCGGTCGTTCTTCCGGTCGAACAGGCCGCGGCGCAGCAGGCCCAGGTTGCGGGGGATCAGATCCCGGAGATCGTGGTGACCGCTCAGAAGCGCGCCCAGAACGAGCAGGACGTGCCCATCTCGATGACCACCTTCACCGCCGCGGTGCTGCAAGAGAAGAACATCGTCGACGTGCAGGGACTCGCCCGGCTCTCGCCAAACGTGAATCTCGATACGGCTTCGCCCTTCGGTGGCTCGAACCAAGTATTGTCCGCATCGATCCGCGGCATCGGCCAGGACGACTTCGGCATCAATCTCGATCCCGGTGTCGGCGTCTATGTGGACGGTATTTACTTCGCGCGCACCACGGGTGCGAACGTCAACCTGCTCGACGTCGATCAGGTCGAAATCCTGAAAGGTCCCCAGGGCACGCTGTTCGGCCGCAACACCATCGGCGGCGCCATCAACGTCGTGACCCGCACGCCCGGTGATCAATTCATGGTGAAGGCGGAGTTCACGGGCGGCAGCTACAACCGCCGCGATGTGCAGGCGACCATGGACGTTCCGTTCAGCGACACGGTGCTCTCGACCTTCACCTTCGCCTCGCTCAATCGTGACGGCTACCAGCAGCGCATCCCGTATCCCTCGGCGGTTCCATACGTCACGGATCCGCCGTCAGCTTTCGGCAACAACGGCACGGAGACCTTCAGCACCGAGGGTGGCCAGGGCGAAGACGTGTTGCGCGGCAAGGTGTTGTGGAAGGCGGCCGACAAGGTGAACGTGACTTTCACCGGCGATTGGACGCATGTCGATGAGTCGTCGGTACCGGAGTCCTTGCTGGCGACGATCACGGCGCCCGGAGCGGGCGTTCCGCCGACCGCCGCGCTGTTCGGCTTTTTCTACAATCTGTGTCTCATCGGCGTGTTCCCCGCGCCGCAGGCGCCGAGCTGCGGCAACCCGAACCTCAAGGGTGCGAACCTCAATCCGCAGTCCTACCGGCTGCCCTTCGGCAATCAATTCATCACGGGCAACCCCGATCTCAGCTACGGCGTGGGACCGGACTACGACAAGATGGATCAATTCGGCACCTCGGCGACCATCGATTGGGAAGTCGCCGACGCGACGCACCTGAAGTCCATCACCGGCTATCGCAAGTTGGAGTGGAACGTGGCGCTGGAGCCCTCCGCTTCGCCGGTGCTGATGAACCAGGGCTCGTTCGCGCAGTCCCAGCACCAGGTCTCCGAAGAGCTGCAGTTGACCGGCATCGTGCTCAACGATGCGCTCAAGTATTCGGCGGGTTTGTACTACTTCGACGAGTTGGGCCGCGAGGCGGATTTCGTGACCATCGGCGAAGGGCTGCTGCAGATCACGGGCTACGAAGGGATCGATACGCAGTCGTACGCGGGTTACGGGCACCTCGATTACACCGTGGTCGACAATCTGACGCTGATAGCGGGTGGCCGCTATTCGTACGATCACAAGACGCTGTTCGAGAGTCAGCCTGTGTTCGCGGTCGCGGGTCCGGCGTTCCAGACCACGCCGCCCGGCACGAACGCGCAGAACTTCTCGGAATTCACGCCCACAGGCGGGTTGCAGTATCAGTTCACGAAGGACTTGATGGGTTACTTCACGTACTCGCAAGGGTACAAGGATGGCGGCTGGACGACCCGTTTGACCATGCCGCTCGATCCGCTGCGGGTGCCCACCTTCGGTCCGGAAAAGGCCGATACCTACGAACTGGGTTTGAAGTCCGAATGGCTGGACCGCACCCTGCAGCTGAACGCGGACGTCTTCTACACGAAGTACGACAGCATTCAGCTTAACTTCCAGCAAGGGCTTTCGCCGACCATCGAGAATGCGGGCGATGCCGACATCAAGGGCGCGGAACTCGATGCCACGTGGATCGTCGGCGGGGGTTTCTCGCTCGCCGCGACGGGTGGCTTCATGGATGCCTACTACACCTACCTCGCGCCCGGGATCAACGCGGGACAGTCCTGCGTGCAGCCTTATGAAGGCTGCATCACGAGGTCCAGCCTGCTGCCGAAGACGCCGCGCTGGAAGTACAGTGTGAGCCCGACCTACCGGCTGGGATTGCCCAACGGCGCATCGCTACGCCTCGGCATAGACGTGACGCACGAGACCCAGATGGCCAACGACTCCATCAACACCACGCTGCTGATGCGTCCGACCACCACGGTGATGAACACCTCGATGACCTATGCCTCGCCGGACGACAAGTATGAGTTGGTCGCGGGCGGCACCAACATCACGAACGATCGGTTCCTCACCACCGGCAATCAGGACACCACGGCGAGCATCATTTACGGCACGTATAATCCGCCGGCGGAGTGGTTCGTGACCGGGCGGGTGAAATTCTAGCGGGCGTGTAACTCGAAGGCAGGGAAGGAGAGCGGCATGAGCACGGAAGAATTGCTGCAGCGACTGGGTCCACTCGCCAGATACGATTCGCGCAGCATCGCGCATCATCAGAAATTCTCCTTCGTGTCCGCCTTCGTGGCACGCCGGACCGAGACCATCCAGTCCATCAGCATGCCCGTGGCCGGGCTGCTGGTGGTCCTCGAAGGGTGCAAGAAACTCTACTGGGCGGGCCGCAAATTCAGCTTCGGGCCCGGCACGGCGTTTGCGTTGCCCGCGGGGACTTATGTCGATGTGGTCAATGAACCGGACAGATTCACCGGCAACTATCGAGCCCTGTTCCTGGGGTTTTCCGCCGAGCTGGTCGCCGAGGCACGCCGCCGTTGGTCGTCATTGGCGGCCGGGCATCTCGCCGACGATCCAACCGTGAAAATCGACGCCGGCCTGGCATCCGCCATCATGCATACCAGCGAGGCGCTCGCCGGCGGCATCGCGGTCTCGGCGCGTGTCACGGAACAGCGCATCTTGGAGGTACTGCTGCTGATGGCCGAAACCGGTGCCGCGCCGCTGCGGCCGGACATGAAGAGTTGCTCATTGACGGATGCAGTGCGCTCGATCGTGCGCGACCGGCCGGCCCACGCGTGGTCGGCCGCCTCGGTCGCGGCGCAATTGTGCAAATCCGAACCCACTCTGCGGCGCATCCTTCGCCAAGAGGGCACACGCTTTCGTGAAATCGTGGCCGACGAACGTATGCGCGCCGCCCGCTCGATGCTCATTTCCGAGCAGAGCAGCGTCGCGGATGCGGCGCTGGTCGCGGGCTATACCTCCTTGTCGCACTTCGCCAAGCGCTTTCAGTCCACCTTTGGATGTCTGCCTTCCGAAGTCCGTTAGCGGCAGAGCCGCGTCGCCCAATAATGATCCGCTCATGCCGCCCGGACGGGTAAGCATTTGAGCCCTGCGCGGAGGTTGGCGGAGGATTTATTGAAATGGGCGCCCTAATGATCGTTTCGGGCCCGACACCGATGATCCCGGCGGATATCTTCTCCCTATAGCAAACGAAGCTGGCTCCGACGATTGGCGGCCAGCCAGGGGAGAGTTTCGCAATGGGCGAAGCGGAGGCCGGCTAATCCTCGGTTCTTGAGCATGCAGCATGCTTCGGTGAGTCGCGGTGTCTAAGATTGTCGCTCGAACGCTGGATTTTCTGGAGCTGTTCGCTGAGCACAAGCGCCCGCTATCGAACACGGAAATCGCCCGTCTGCTCGGCATCCCGTACTCCAGCTGTCATGACGTGCTGCATGCACTCGAGCAGCGTGGCTATCTCTACGAGCTGACTGCGCGCGGCGGTTTCTATCCGACGCTGCGCGTCTACGAAATCGCGAAGGCGATCGCGGCCAACGACCCCGTGGTGCTGCGCACGGCGGATCGGCTGCATGCGCTGCGCGACGCGATCGACGAGTCCGTGTTGCTGTCGAAAATCGACCGGTTGCAGGCCACCTATCTGCTGTCGTTGGAGCCCCGCCATCCGTTGCGCTTTCTCGCCAGGGTGGGCGACAAGGTGCGAAGCCTGCACGCAACTTCCGCCGGCAAGGCGCTGCTCGGAGGGTTGAGCCCCGAGGAACTCGAGGCCCATCTGAAGTCCTCGACGCTGCGCGCCTTCACGCCGCGCAGCATCGTCTCCAAGCCGGCGCTGCGCCGGGACCTCGCAGCCGGCAGAGAGCGCGGATGGTACTTGAACGACGAGGAAAGCCTGGCGGGCGTCACCACCATTTCGAGCCGCTTCAGATGGGCGTTGGCGTCGTATGTGGTGACGATCGCCGGACCCTCGTCGCGCATGAACGCGAAGCTCGAGAATGCGAGCCAGTTGTTGACGGATATGTGTCGATCTCTGGATTCGCCCTAAGCGCATAATTAAGTTAAAAACGAATTTGCTTCTCGCGGATGTTTGACACGGCACGCTGCTGCGTGCTGAACTCAATTGCGAAAAGCAAACAAATTCGTCAGACAATATGGCGAAGGGGATCGAGCGTGACAAATTCAACCGAGACCTTCACCACTCCCGGCACCACGACGTACACCGTCGGAACCAGCGGGGTCTACGACATCACCGCCGACGGCGCGCAGGGCGGTGGGAATCCTCTTTTCGGCGCAGTTGGCGGCGCCGGCGCTGCGGTCGGCGGGGACATCTATCTGCAAGCCGGAACCAAGCTGCAGATTCTTGTCGGCGGTCAGGGCGGCAGCGCAACTTCTGGTGCCGGCGGCGGCGGCGGCGGCACTTTCGTGACCGAGATTTACAACGGCATGGCATCCGTCGACACCTTCCTCGCCGTGGCCGGCGGCGGCGGCGGCTCCGGGATTTACCCTAACGGCGGCAACGGCGTGACCGGTCCGACGGGCGCGAACGGCGGCAACGCCGGCGCCTTGGACGGCAAGGCCGGCGGCTTGGGCGGGAAGAACGGCGCGGCGGGTCAACAGGGCGCCGGCGGCGGGGGCAACGGGGGCAATGGTGACCGCAGTGGCCACGGCGGCGCCGGCGACGGCGGCTTCGGCGGCGGTGGCGGCGGTGGCAGCGACGGCGGCGGCGGCGGCGGCGGCTACGGTGGCGGCGGCGGTGCCCCCGCCTCCGGCGGCGCCGGCGGGGGCGGCGGGTCCTATCTGGACGCCAGTTTCACCAACCCCGTCAAGACCGCCGGCGCGAACAGCGGCGATGTGAATGGCGGCAACGGTGAGGTCACGATCGAACCCGTCTGCTACGTGACCGGCACGCGCATTCTCACCGATCGCGGCGAAGTCGCGGTCGAGAAACTTCAAGTCGGCGATACGCTGGTGACGGCGTCCGGCGCGCAGCGTCCGGTACGCTGGCTAGGGTCCCGGCGGGTGGATTGCGCGCGTCATCCGAGGCCCTCGGCCGTGTGGCCGATCCGCATCCGGGCGGGCGCCTTTGCAGACGGGGTGCCGGCGCGCGATCTGTGGGTCAGTCCCGGCCATGCGATTTTCGTCGAGGGCGAGGGCGAAGGCGTGCTGATCCAGGCAGAGCAACTCGTCAACGGCGCCACCATCGTGCAAGTGCCGCTGGCAACCGTCGAGTACTGGCATGTGGAACTCGAGAGCCACGATCTGCTGCTTGCGGAGGGCGTTGCGGCCGAGAGTTATCTCGATACCGGGAACCGAGCAGTATTTTTCAAAAATGGCGGTGCGTACCTGCAGGCACATCCGGACTTTAGCCCTAAGCACTGGGCCGAGACCTGCGTTCCCTTGGTGCTCGAGGGAGAGCGCCTCGAGCAGGCGAGGAACACCTTGCGCGAACGGGCCGTCGCACTCGGCTGCCTGACGGAGGATCCGGATCTGCACGCTGTAGTCGATGGCCAGCGCATCGATGCGCTGCGCTTGAGCACGCCTCCTCTAAGCGCACGGCG
>Ga0209611_10002880_pt1 | contig 30139 bp, 22 predicted proteins | sample S1TSphgellanicum_3_FD_187693 | JGI IMG/M metagenome (GOLD analysis project Ga0209611, IMG submission 187693) | Host-associated microbial communities from peat moss isolated from Minnesota, USA - S1T2_Fc - Sphagnum magellanicum MG (SPAdes) (version 2) | ecosystem: Host-associated > Plants > Peat...
ACCCCCATAATGACCTAGCTCAACAAGTCATGCCAAAAAGAAAACTAGATGCTTTGCATGCATCCTAACCTTAATATACCATTAAATCATCTAAAGAGAAGGAGGAGAAGACAAAAGAAAGTAACAAATGTGAAGCTCACAAAACCTTGATTGTTTTTAGCACTAACCTTTTGCAATTGCATACACATTCACATATATGACTCAGATTTATTTCTAGAAGGATGTTGAGTTCACAAAAGTGGGTGTACAATCTAATACTAATAGAAATTCCTTGTACATTCTATCATCATGAAAGATGTCTTCATACATTTTTAGATATCACTTACCTTTGTAATTGATTGCTAGAAAGAATAATGGTGATTGTGGCACCAATTCTATTTGTATGAATAAATGGGCTACATTGAACTCCTAACATGTCGAAAACATGGGCTACATTGAACTCCTAACATGTTGAAAACATGGGCTTGAGACTTTGGTGAAGGAAGGAGTAACTCATGAAAGTGTATATAGAAGCTTTCATAAGATTTTAGTAATTGAAAAAATATTCATCCAGGTCATGGTTTAAAAGTGGAGGGTAATCCAACAATCTAGAAACTCGGATGCATGCAATTGCTCCTTTTGTATTGAGAGAGATTTTTGAGAAGATCTAAGGCTTTAGGTTTTTGGAAGTTGAAATTTCTCATGTTTCATTGAAGCAAATTATTATGGAAACTCTTAAGTTATCCATAGTCAACATCTTCTTGATGATCTGGACTGTGATTACTACTTTAGCAAACATGAATGAAAAAATTCATTTCAAGGTCTAAGATACATCCTAATGTGATTCAATAATCATATTGAGTATTCCTTGTCGTTGCATTGGATAGGTAATATAGACTACTTAATTGAACAATTAATGTCAACCAACTTGAAGTTTGATGCCATGACATCTACCATGTGAATGTATTGGTTTGAAGTGTGCAAGCTAACATCACCCAATTTTCATGCCTTTTGAAATTGTCTCGATAATATTATTATTTTTTGGGGGTATCTATATTGATTTGGCATTTTGATCATTAAGAAACTTAATGACTAAAAGACACTTGGTGAGGGTGACAAGTCTAGTTTCTTCTTTGATTAGTTTGAGAGGCCAAAGGTTGAACTCTAGCTTTGGCATCTGTTGCACAAATTGCCATTCTACAACCTAACAAGCCCCCTCTTTCATGGGGGTTGCAACCAACCTTTTTTTCTACTAGCTAAACATCACCTAAAAGTGAAATTTAAAATTTTGAAAAAGAGGTGATTTTGGGGGCTTTTAGTTGCCAGAAGTGAGAAAAGAGAAAAGAAAAAATCGCAAAATTTAGATATTTGATTTTCATTGTGTAGCCAAAGATATAGAAGGGTGATTAAATACTTTTACTTTATTTCTGGTTTATAGCCAGGTTTGGCTAAATCTTGCTGGGATGATCTCTACTTTTTCTACATCTTTGTATGGATGGTCGCGCCACTTTGGCTACAAACAAAAATTCCCAAAAAAGACACTGGTTGCAACCACCTTTCTCCTGACTGAGCCTGGCTGCATAGTCCTTGTGTGCCCAGGTCATCTGGCCATAGTGATGTAGCCGAAGAAGTAGAAATGAACACTGAAAACTCTAATAATTTAGAACCATAAACATTCGTTTGTGATCAGGATTCACAGCACCACCCCTTTCCCCCCGCCCCCCAAAGCTGGTATAATTGTGGGAAACTGCCTTAAAACATCATTCTCCAAATGGCTAGTGTGACAGTGTTTTCTAACATTGGAGACAGCCATATCATGATGAATCAGTTGTAAGTTATCTCGAACTCTTACTGCTTCACCACTTGTAGTAGTTTATGCTTGTCGCCCCTGGCACCCAATTGTGGCCAACAAAGGTTTGCTTTGTTTTATAAGCTGTTTTTATAAGCTGTTGGAATCCAGTTATTATTCCCAGTAGCTTATATATATACACACACCCCCCTTTTCATGCATCCCCAACATGTACAAGTACTCACTGCGCACCAATGCAGCAGCTCATCCAGTAGTGCCCATTTTGGGTGATTCTACTGTGCCTTAATAGTCATGTTCCAGCCAGGCAAACTGGGATATTTGTTGCTCCAAATTGACTGTCAATTGTTATTTACAATTGTTAAACAGTTGTTTCACACTCAATTGCAAACTAACTAACAGGCCATTAGCCATTTAAAAACTAATATCATCAACCTGAAATCTACACTAAAAAAGAAGAAGGAAGTCTGACACAATCCTTTGTTGGGGCCCTGCACACACAGGGGAGCCTTGGAAGTTAGGCGAACCAGCACCTACACTGGTACCCCATGGTACCAAATGAAAACTACAAGAATTCCATGTGAGCTCTACCCTTTTATGGCAGGCTTAAATACGACAATTTTGTATTAGGTGAAGCCTTCGACTGCGGGCCTTATTGGAATGAGGACCCAAATGAGGTGGAGCTGAGTGCAGGCTCAATTTCAATAAAGCCACTTATCAATGGCTTTACCTTACATAAAGACAGCAGCTACACAGTGGTGTAGCCATGAGAAAACTTGGAAGTGGACCTCCAGATTTTTGTAAAGCCCACAGAGAGTTAAGTGGGCTCTAAAAAAATCATAACATTGGTGTAGGAAACAGATGAAAATTTTCATCTGATACTCTAGTGAAAAACAGAGGAAAAAAATATGGGAGCAGGTCTTTTATGCCTGGTAAAGCCCTGAGCTGTGGGCTTTACCTAAATAAGGGCTTGCATGAGGCAGCTCTATACATAGTGTCTCTTTACTGGAATGTGGTCTCTCCTTAGTCTTGCTTTCTGGTCGTCTGCACGGATTCTTCTTCCTGGCAGACATACACAATGGACTTGACTTTGCCCCTGCAAATCGAGGTCTATTATCATGCCATCAACTTGTTTCCGGAAGTAATGTGAAAGAGTGATCTCAGATCACCATCATCATCATCATCACCACATGATCCCTGATCACCTTTGTTTGGAACAAACAAAAAAAACTGCTGTGCTAGTGACAATCGGTGATGACATTCATGAAGAGAGACTGGATTTGTGGCATTGACATGAAGAAGAAGCTCTAGTGTGGCGTTGGGTTTTGAGAGAGGCAATCCTGAGGTTTTTTTTAATACAGAAGAGTGAGAAGGGGAATATTTGAGGAGAGTCAGCACCTTGGGTTGTGGTGGATGTGAAGAAGAAGAAAAAGAAGAAAGTTAGTTGCAGTGCAACATGGGCAAGTTTGATCAGGAGCTAGACGATCAGAAGCTGCTGGGCTTTGATGAGCTGCAGAACAAAATGGTTATCAAGCATCACTTTGTGTTGGTGCATGGTCTGATGCACGGCGCTTGGTGCTGGTACATGACGGTTGATTTGCTACGGCGAACTGGTCACCGTGTGACCACGCTTGATCTGGCAAGCTGCGGCACGCATCCTGCAGATCCTAATACTATCTCCGAATTCGCTGTTTACAACCAACCGCTTGTCGATCTTCTCTTGTCACTGCCTGAAACCGACAAGGTAGGGCTCGTAAGTGGAAGAAGAGCGCCGGATTCTGCAGCATTGCTTGCTTGCCACCTTTTTTTAGCGAGCTAGCTCTGTATGTATGTTTGCAGAGGATGCTGAAGACTTACTTGGGGGTGGTAGTGGGTTTTTTCATGTGTTCAACTTTGTGTTACAGATTGTGCTAGTGGGTCACAGCATGGCAGGCTTCAGTGTTTTGGACGCCATGGAGAGGTTCCATCACATACTGAAAGCAGTTGTCTACATTTCTGCAGTCTTGCTGCCTAGTGGAAAGTCATTTGCCAACTCTCCCAGCTTCTGTGAAATGGTTTGTTTGCTGCATCCAGCCTCTCTCTCTCTCTCTCTCTCTCTTTCTCTCTCTCTCCATTATCAAAACCTGCAATGTTCATTGAGAAAAAAACACAAACTATAGAAACCACTAAGACCACAACATCAATTGTTTACCAAGCTACAAAACCACTTGGAACACACAGCATCAATTGTTTGTTTCCAGATAGTGTTGCCAGATCCACAAGTAGCAGTTTATATTCTTTTTTAGCACATTGACAGATCGAGAAGTGGCAGTTCGCATGCTTTATTACCTGTCTCCATTGTGCTCTTTACCTTCAGTACACCCATAAATGCTTGATCCTAATGGATGCAATGATATCATATGGCAGGTGTTCAAAGACCGGCCTGCAACACAAGGAGCTGAGTATACATTTGGCAATGGCTATGAACATCCACCAACATCAGGCAGAGTTCCAAAGTCAAGACTGCATGGACTGTTTTACAACAATTGTTCACCACAGGTGTGAACAACACTACAATCCTTCAAACTTGTACAAAATATCTGTGAATCAACCACATCAAGAGTCTCTTACTGTGCTGCCAAAGGAAAGAAAGAAACCCATAAGATACAGGGAGGGAGACTCTTATTGACACTGCACTTGATCTACTTCTGCATGGCACACAGAATGACTCCCATGGTATTGTAGATTTGTTTTTCACAAAACCATGATCATACAAAGCACCGTTTAGTTTCTCAAGATAGAGAGAAGATACCTGCTGCCAAGACAAAAGGCATAGCAAAGGGACCAGGATTCAGGGGTGAGACTTGTGCAAGGAATTACCCATAGCTTAGAAATTCTGTTTCTGATAAGCATTGTGCTGCATGTTGCTGGTGGTCAGGATGTTGTACTAGGAGAAATGCTGAGCAGGCCTTACCCAGCAGGAGCAATGATGACAGCTGCCATAACATACACAAATGAGAAGCATGGGACAGTGCCTTCTGTATACATCAAATGCTTACAAGACAAAGTCATTGTTCCTGAAGTTCAGGACTTTCTGATTGAGCTCAACCAAATCTCTCAGGTAGTTGAAATGGAGTCTGATCATAGCCCCATGCTCTCAGCTCCTGAAAAGCTCCACCAAATTCTTCTGGCTACTGCTGACAAATACGCTTAGTATCTGTAAAACCGAAAACAATTACAGATCAATGACTTTGCAAGAACTTCTCAAAATGAAGAATTACTGGCAATAATTTTAAGTATAACTTTTCTTGCTTTTCTAGACTCAGATCTTTGAATGAACAAGCCCACCAAAGTCATCTGGAATAATAATATGTATTTGGGACATTTCAGGTTTATCACGCTGGAGGAGCTTTGGCTTTCCCAGTCATTTCTTGAGCTTTTTCAGAGTTTTCAACAGTTGACAGCACCTGCAGCATCTGGGGTCTAATCATTTTGCTAACTGTCTCTTAAGCATGTTGTGTAAAGTCAATTGTTTCAGAGCTTTCATTGGGAGGAACTCAATTCAGCAGAAAATCAATGTTTCAGAATTTGTTTCCCTGCATATGACAGCAGATCTACACAATTGCTGGCTGAGTGGTTCTGGGTTATATAGGCCAGTTCCAAGGCATAAGGATTGCCTGTTTTTAGATTTGGCTGAACCATCATTGAACCAGCCTCCTACTGGAACCTGAACCTACCCTTGCTGGAGAACCCTAAACCCAGAATTTTGAACAACTGGGCTTATTAAGTCACCAAACATTCCTTTGAAGAAAAAAGATTAACCTGAAACTAGAAGTTCTGAACGGGAAAACATGGTCTACACCCTTGCTGTAGGCAATGGACAACTTGGTTCTCTCAGTACATGAGAGTGTTCACATTAAGTGATGCAGTAACGTCAACTGGCTATAATGTGCTACCACCAACTGACGATACAGTTGGTATATCCTGCTAGAACACTGATGAAATATCATGCTGGAGCACTGATGAATATTGCAGCTTGGAGTTCACATGATAAATAAAATACATGTGTGCTACTTCTGTCTAGAAGACCTACCTACCATACACAGAAAAAATTGCATTCAATGTAGAACACAAATGTCAACTGCCCCGAGTGTTGTATCATTGAAGGACCCCAGGCTACAGTGGTTTGGCAGGAGCATTCACTGTCTTAACATTCATGTGTGTTTTAGGACCATAGAGAACCACCTTTGTATTTGTGCTTCATCTACAAGTTGTGTTTCTCCTTAACTATGCAGAGTAAAAATTTAGTCAATTATCTCAGAACCTACTTCTCCCCTTTCTCATAAGAGTTTTCAAGCCAACTGAGTGATATACTTTCTCCATGGTACACAATTGCAGACTGATTAAAACACTGAGTTCAGATATGCAAAAGCTTCCAACAATTTGTACACAGAGAGACAATTTTTCCAAGAAAGGAAATCTCAGTCCAATGGAAAATCTCCATCCAAATCAATCTAAAAGCTAGATAATGCCTGACATAATGCAGGAAGTCAAACCAAATGATTTACGTTGGAGATGGGTTGAAGGTTCAAGTTGGAATGACTTACCAAAAAGACTGCAGTTTATGTATGAGACAGCAACTAATCCTTCCCAAAATCTGTGTTGTAATGAGCATTTGACTCCAGCTTTTTAGCATCAGTCAGCTTGCGCACAGCCTGCACCCAAGAACATCCAATTGTCAAAACACACCAGTAGTTGCAGAGTACTAAAAAGCAATGGAAATTGTGGGTCATTTCTCCTAATAGTTAGAAGAAGGGTCCTTGGAACTCATATTTAGGCTCCATGTTAAACACTTCAAATGTGAAGTTTGGACAATCCTTTCCTGTATCTTTCCAACTTTTCAACCTTAATTCTCTTAAATCTCCAAGGGTCAAACTGATTTCCTGTTTTTCTATTATATTCCATTGAATCAGGAGATGAATACAGTAACCATTACCATTCATGGTGCAGATATAAACATGTTAATGACAAGTTGGCACAGACTTGAAGTTGCTTCTAGCCTTCAGCATTCTCTTAGGAAGAGCACAGTTGAATTAACAACCAGCCAGGACGAATGCTTTGAAAGGAATATGGTGCTTTTCTCTGACTGACCTTCATAAAGTCTTCCTGGATGACATAATCACGCTCAGCCCGAATTGCAAACATCCCTGCTTCTGTGCACACATTTCGAAGGTCGGCACCATTGAAACCCTGCTCTCAACCCACACAATAGAATCATCCATCAGGATCCACAGAGCAGCTAAATTAAGACACCAAGTCAGTTTTACAAACAGTGAATTGTGTACCTCAGCAAGCTTTACAATTGACTCATAATCAATCTCTCCATGCTTGGTTATTCCTGCAGCATGAATCTTGAGGATCTCAGTGCGGGACTGCTCATTTGGCAATGGAATCTCAATTTTCCGGTCCAGACGACCAGGGCGCAGCAAAGCAGGATCCAGCACATCTGGCCGATTGGTGGCCATGATCATCTTCACCTGCAGATCTCCACAAATGAAACCAGATTTTAGCAATTTGTTAATCAATCAAACTGCTCCAAAACTAGGCAACAACTATTGAAACTGGGATTGATTGAGATAAAGAATCAACAATATGACCACATATAATTTAACAGTCATAATATGTAATTGCATCAGACCATAAAACCCCTAATTCCAAGGAAAGGGAGCAACCATGCAGAGAAGAAACTGTCAGTTTTGATATACCTTCCCAAGTTGGTCAAAGCCATCAAGCTGATTCAAAAGTTCCATCAAAGTTCGCTGAATTTCTCGATCAGCACTAGTGCCTTCACTAAATCGCCGGCCACCAATGGCATCAATCTCATCCATGAAAATGATACATGGCTGCAGTTCCCCAACAAAACAAGCAGAACAAGACCTTAGCCAAATTGCAACTACTTTCATAAACCTGAAAAGCACTCTCCAAGAGGTCTGAGCAGAAGGAAAAGTAGGACATAAAGTCAACACTGGATGAAGGAAAAAGTGAGAACAAAAGAAAAGTACCTGGTGATCACGTGCATACCCAAACATTTCCCGGATGACACGTGCACTCTCACCAATGTACTTATCCACAATTGCACTAGAAACCACCTGCTTAGCACAGGACATGTGTGCTGCTCAAAAAAGATGGCACATTTTCCAGATATTCCACCAGCTAACAGCATACTTCCATACTGACACCAATGGCAGACTTCCAATGAATGGAACACATATTCAAGACACCAGCCTTTTCCAGGAACACTAACTTCCCAACAAAACAAAGAGTGCATACAGAAACATTTCTGAAATAAAGCTGTTCAGTCCCAGTGCTCACGCAGTTCAAGCTGTTATATCAGTGGCATCTGAAGATTTTGAGGCTAGAAATGGAGTACCTTGAGGAAGTTTGCATCAATGTTGCTGGCAATTGCTCGAGCCAACAGTGTCTTTCCTGTTCCAGGAGGTCCATAGAGCAGTACACCCTAGCATAGCAGCACATCATTGTGTGAGGCTTAACACAATGCAAACTAGCAGCAATCAAGGATCAATACATGCGGCTTCAGCCATTAGATTGAGAAGACCAAGTTATGAAGTACCTTGGGAGGCTTAATGCCTACACGCATGAAGAGTTCAGGATTCATTAGGGGCAACTCAATGGACTCTCTCAGTTCCCGAATCTGGTCACTCAGCCCTCCAACAGCTGAGTAGCTCACATTCCCAGGGTCCTCATGAAGCATATTGTACACAACTGGGTCAACCTAAACACAACAAACAGTAAAAATGGGTCAGACCAAATTGGATCTACTGAACAGAAATGAACAAGAAGTCTTGAGGTCTGTGAGACCAAACATTCTGAGATTGCCTCCAAAGGTGTACAGTGAATAAATGATGAGAAGGGGCAGTCTGAGACACAGGAAATCACCTCTCTTGGAAGAGCTCGCATGATGGTGAGAGTGGTCATGTCAAGTGCTACTCTTGTGCCAGCAACCAGCTTCTCCTTGTCCACCTTGTTGCGGCAGCCAACAACATACCGAGGACCACTGCTTGCCTTCACTATCACTGTGAGCCAAAAAAGTCAGTCTGCAAACTTCTACAGTACATAAATTCCCATAAAATAGAACAAGCAAGATTATTTTCACACCCCAGCAGGGCTGGAAGTCATTATTGCCTTCAAAGCTCAATGTACTAGGATTTCTCTTCAATTCATTGATCAAAATTGGTTAGATCAAAAGCTTTTAATTGTCATAGATCCAAGATGTTCATTGCACAATTGAAAGGAAAGAGTTCGCCCTTCTTCTTTCAATGTGCAGTAAATTAGTGGACCAGGAATACACTCCTGCCTGCACCCCACAATGATTGCCCCGCTATTTTTTATCTGCTGCTGATTACTGACCTCCTCAATAACAAAAACGATCATCATCTCCAACAGAAAGAAGACTTACGCCTCTCACTGTCTAATTGTCGCAGGACTTCGCCAATGATCTGTCCCACACTCTGTAGTGCCTTTAAGTCGTCTTCAGTTTTATCAAACTCCTTCCTGTCTTGCTTCACATTCTCTCGCACTGAAACAAGTCTCTACTCAGTACCCTGGAGACATAATCTATAGCAATCTCCTGTTGCATTTCATTCTACCAACACATATAATAACTATCAACCTACAAGAAACCAGTCACATATGAACATTGCTGATCATGCTGTCATAGAATAATAGATGCAAGTGAATTGTGCAGCATCAGTCTCAAAGAGGCAGATTTGAAACACAACAAAACTTAGCTTTTAGAACAATCTAGCAGGATGAGCTTCATGGGGACTGATAACACTGACAAATGTCAAACAAAATAGCAATTGTGTAACAAATACAGCCAGGGCTTGAAAGTCTTAGACTGACATTTAGATAAGGATTTTAATTTCCATGTTCACTAACCCTAGACTGGTTTCTCTGAATCTGGTCACTCACAGGTTCTCAGTCTTGACTCTAACTCCTTGTGCTGAAGGAGTTTGCGTCTATATTCTGCTCGGGCTGCATCTCCCTCAGCCATCTCCACCTGTGTAAGAGCCTGAATGCTTCAGCTTCTTCAATTGCTCTGGAAAAATAAAAGCCATGCTTGTTAGTGATACCAGTAATGAGGAGGTTCCATGGCTCACATACTGTAAGCAGATTTGCATTCAGCAATCTTTGCACTATGAAAACCATTGTCTCGAGAAGCTCAAGAAAGATAGTCAAGGACTGCAGATCATGAAACAAGGTCTCGGAAAGTACTGTTGGGAATGGAGAGGGCTCATTGTCAGTAAAAACAGATGATTTTCATCATACCTTTCAACAGGTAGTAGAAATCACAAATCGGCAGGTAAGAAACCGGAAATCCAGATGCTCATCTGCGAACCCCGGAAAAAACAGGATCTGTCCACAAGGAAAGCACCCCGAACCATATAAGTGATAACCCTCGAAAGAAAGAAAGTGAGTACCAACCAGCTCATAGCAAATCGGTGCACCAGCATCTCAAAATCCAACAAAAGCATACAATCCACATGAAAGAAACAGAAATACACAGAAGAAGAAAAATTGAACAGAAACCCTAACACACGGAAAACGGATAAGGAAAATGAAACCAGCGGGGAAAGGAGAAGCTGACAACAACGATCCATCGGAAGAGAGAGAGAGAGAGAGAGAGAGAGAGAGAAAGAGATTCACCCCAAAAATAAAACAAAAATAGACTGTGTCTTTGGAACCCCAAATCCACCACAACCCTGTTACCAAACTCCAAAACTCTAACCTAATCCAAACAAAGCAAGAGCTCTGATAACTCTTGCGAGGGCAAACTGAGTGAGTAGTGAGAAATGATGAAGTTGTTCTCCAGACCTGTTGTTTTCCTTCCTCCTCTTCTTCCACTTTTCTTTTCCTTTCTTTCTTTCTTCTCCCCTTGATACTCCTCCCTCCCCTTGCAAAAAAAAGACGATGATCGTCTTCTGAGCTGTTGTTCGCTTTGGCCCCCTTTTTCTCCTAGCTACGAAAGTGGCTCCTCCTTCATTTTCTCTTCTCTCTCTGCCCCTTGCCAGTTTCTCCTTTTGCCCTAATCGTCGTCCCCGCAGCTCCAAGCGGAGGCCGCGCTCTGTTTCGGTCTTCGACAAGGGACGCCGCAACGCCCAAGCCAAAGCAAAGGTACACAAGAAGGTTGGCAATCACGATCGACGAAGAAAGTCGTAGTTCGCTCGTCGGCTGGTCCGTTCGTCCTCGTAAGAGTCAAAGGATGTCTGTTCGTTCGTCCAACTAGGAGCGAAAGGACGTCCGTCAACATCCCTCAACATTCTTCCTAAACCACCACATGATAAAAAAAAATGAAATATAATATTTTCAATCTTAATGTTACCAACCGATGTTGTGTGTGTAAATGGTGTGAGTTTTATACCCTGTGTAAATGTAAAACACAAAACATGTAAATATAAAATTGTAAAAATTTATTATATGTCATTTAAAATAGTGTAAGTGTCAAAATAAATATATTTATATGGTTTTAAACGGTCATGTAAAATAATATAATTGTAAAACAAATACAATTCTATGATTTCATATGGCCATGTAAAATAATGTAAATGTAAAAAAATGTGGTTATCATGTGAAAAAAGATGTTAAAATTTAAGACATAATGTGCAAGTGAGTTTAATATTTAATATTTATCTCTCAAAACACAAGTAATGTATTATTTAATTGATCATTAAGTTTTAAACTATAATTTTTGATGAAAAATTAAACAACAAATGCTCTTGAATGTGAACCATATATAAAGGAATTTTAACATTTTCAAGACTTTTGTATGATACTTAGTGATAGTAGGTTGAGATACATGTGATTTATGGTTCACATGCAATTAATTTAACCAAAATATTAAATATTTGAACAATGTAAATTTTGAAATCAAAAGCCAAGCTTTGAACATGTTTCAACAACATAAAAAATTTGAACGTTCTATAAATTAAAAAATCAAAATTGTTGTGATCAAATTTTATGGTTTAAAAAATCTTGCCTTTTTCAATTTGCAAATATTGGTGCTCACAAATTATGTCACTTCCTTTTTTTCTTCCTTTTTTGTCGTTTTTCATTCTTGTAAAAATTTTATACCAACAATTCGTTCATCTTCATGTGCATTTAATTTAATTGATGACACACCATGAAAGAAAGTTGCAACCCCTACAACATATTCATATATTCATTTGATTCATAACATTTTCAAGATTGTTTAAATGTTTTTTTTATTAATGTAGTAAAAGGTAGTTGGTAGGTGCAAATTTTATTCTTTAACTTGTTCTCTACTTATTAACAAACACTACAAATTATGAACACAATTGCACTTAATTCACATACAATCTATTGTCCCAAACCATTCAAGTTAATTTTCAAATTGTATTCACACATTCTTTCAACATTATTATTGTCTCATTATTTCCCAATTTTTTCATTGTTTTTTATAATACAAATTTATGATTATATTTTAATTATTATAGTTAGAAAACACAACAAATTCAGGTTTATTCACTATTTCTTCACCAACATGTTATTGCTTTCTTTAATCATAATTGAAAGTATCAAACATATGTAATATAAAAATAAAAAATGAAAACATGAAAATCTATGGTTCACTGCCCAACAAAACTTTAAAATTACATATCATGCATGTATCATTATTCTCCAACAACTTTATAAGTTTGTGTGTGTGTGTGTGTGTGTGTGTAAAACTTCAACCTTCATCCCAATCAAAAATTGAATCCTAAATCCTTTCCTCCAGAAGTAATTTGAAAATCAAATCTAAGTAAGTGTCTTAATCTTCTCTTGTTATCTTAATCATACACCCAGTAACATTACCCTCCCTCTATTTTTATTTTTATTTTCAAAATCCTTATTATAATAAATTTAAAAAGTAATCTTTTAATTCACTATGTCAACCATTTATGCTCATTCCTTGCTCATTCTAAATTGCTAACATGTCCATCTACACCTCTATCTATGTTATCATTATAACCTCAAATGCTCCCATTCCTATTGGCATGACTGCACTCACTTGAAGAACTATGATTATCATCTCATCGTTCAATTTTATGACATCATTCTATGGTTTTATTTTACCTCTTTCTACCCCCTTGGATATTACTTGTTATGCTACTTGATCTTTGCTTTTAACTGGCTCCATTTATACTCCAGTGTCATGAGCTTGCAGTTTAATCATTTATTTAAGAAATTTCTTTTCCTACACCTTAGATTCCTCGTACTAATGATCTTGTTTTCCCCTCTAAGAATCTATGGTACTTCTTATTTATCCTATGCCATTCCATTGTACTCAACCTCCCTTGCTTCCTTTGTTGGACTCTAAACTATTTAGAATTCTACAAATGAAATTTGGAAATGTTTTCTTAAAATTTGACAAGTACCTTTTACACCCTTATGCATCTCTCATGTGTGCAACCAATTTTTTGTCCATTTCTTTTCAGAATTGTGCCTTTGCCAACTCCCACCATTCATCTGGTTTGGCATTGGAGTCTTCCATATGTTGTTTGGTGCGTAGTACTGAATAATATTGCACATGATCATCATATTCCTCCGATGTGTTATTTATGTACACAAGATCAATGTCTCTGTGCCTTTCTAGTAAGATCCAATTTTGTCTTGGTTTTAAGCATCTTCTTCTATATTATCAACATGTCTAAGACTACTTATTCCTTCTCTTCTTCTACTTCTTGTTTATGGAATTCTTCTATTGCAACCATGGATTTTATCTATATGATTTACACACACATGTTTATTACATTTGTCTTTATTTTTTGTTCCTATAACCAAAGTTCTTTTTCTCTTTCCAAAGCCTTATTTTTATGTATATATCCAATAATGTTTTCTAATATTATTGTTATGTTTCATTCTATGTCTTTCTTTTCTTCCTCAGCTTTTGCCATTCTTTTTATTAAGCTATTAACTACTCCATCTTCCACTTTATCTCTTCATTTTCTATGGCAACTCCAACATTTTGACATTCACCTTTTTTTTCCTATTTGTTTTTTTTAAAACCACTGGTCTACTTTTTGTATTTTTCATGTGTTATCTATTCATTTTGTATCTATCAAAGCAATATATGTTTATCCCCTTTTATTGTGGTTAATATGGTTTTCAATTATTTCATTTTTAAACCCAAATTACCACTATGAAAAAGTCATATCCATTGCAACTTGTCTATTTAATTGTAATCTTGTTGTATTAGACATTTTTTGTTGTAATTTAGCTACATCATATCCTTTTTCATTGCAACGGACAAGTTGCAACAGACACAAATTTCTCATAATGTACCCATCTTGAAACTGACAATGGCCATGGCTTCAAACATCTCTATGGTTTTATTGCATTCCATGACTTTAATTATTAGATCATCCACAAATCATGGTGTGAGATTTTGTGGTGTCTCTTCCTTAGATCCTTCCCTTGATGATACCACCTTATCCCTCATCTACAACTCATAGCAAACCTTGAAAGACCTTGAAAGATACCCTAGTTGATTATGTGATACAAAAATTATAACTAGTCTATGAACATTAAGTGATAATTTTGTGAAAACTACTTGTGGTATTTGAGATTGCATTTGTGGTTGTTATTGATGTTGTTGTTATTGTTGATTTATTTATCCTTGTAATGTATGTACATATAATACATCATCATCATGCACCTCCATCTATGTATGAAAATCATATAACTCATCACCTCCATATCAATGTGCATGTTGATGTTGTACTTTGATTGTTATTTCAAGTTGTGGTGATCTATTCCTTTCACACTTCATCTATTTTAGTTATTATTTCCTTTTTTTCTTTTGTGATGAACTAGTTTCCTTTTATGGTTTAGAAGGAACATGTTTTATAACCACTTCTAGAATTATAACTCCATATGGTTTCGCACCCCCCATTGTCAATTTTTGAGGTTGGACATTTTCCCTTGATTTCCTTCTTTATTTTGATCATTCCCCAATGTTAGATTTATTCTTCTTTTTTTTCCATGGTCCGTGGGGATACCATCGAAACTCCTTTCGTATTATCTAGAACATTGTGTAATTTTATTTTTATCCTTTAAAAAAAAATTATGGGTTTTTGCTGTTTTTTTTCTCTAGCTACAAATTCCCCTTAAAACATATATCAAAACAACCTCTTTAGAACCATCACCAAATGACATGTTTTTTTCTTGTCCTCATGATTTCCTTGTAGCTACATATTTTCTTACATCTTTGTCCATCTATCCAATTCATGCATAGATTATTGAACATAATATGTGTCTAATCCACCTCAATTCCCTCCTCCACCTTCATGAATGTAAGTGCATTCATGTTGCTCATATAATTCATTTTTTCTCTTTGGTATACCAAAGATATCATAGCTTGGTATCTTATGTTAAATGACATTTTGCATTTCTTTACATTCCACTAATCTCCATTTGTGTATGGTGGCTTGATACATGGTTACACAACAACTTTTCCACCACCAATTTGTTCACCTATCCCTTTGGATCCTCAATGTACCTAGTCTGACATGCTCCAAATGCATCAACCATAATCTATTTGCTTATGACATACATTATCCTTTCTTTCTCAAAAAAGATTTTAAATCCTTTGATCACAAACGTGTTTTAGAAATTCCACAAGATATCCATGGTCTGCTTCCTTCCTTTCAATGTCCATCATTATATCTAAACTTTTTTTAGTAGCCCAATTGAATTTTTTTTGTCTCCCATTTTCTTCCAGATATTTATTATTTCAATATATTTTGAATAATTTTATTTGGTTGGGGTAAAAGATCCTTCTATCATTTGGGATCCTAATCCTTCTATGTTTTAAAGTTTTCTTATCCATTACCCAAAGATTATTTCTTCTTCCTTCTTCACTTGTAGATTTTGGTGAGTCTTTCAAACCCAATTGAAGTGGTGCGGTAAACATTAATTGACCTACCTTTTGTGTTTGCATCAGTTTTAACACAATTTCTGTGGCTTTTTTAATTTTTTGCACTTTTATATTAGTTGTTGTGTTTCACTAATCCTTTCTTTATAATTTATTCATTTAACTTTATAATCACCACCAATTCTTCTGTTTTGCACCTGGTCTTATCAATACTCCTAATTTTTTGCTGAAAATGTTTTTCTTCAAATACTCCAATACTAGCCATAATGACTCTTGAATGTATTTTGCAAATTGAAATGTTGCACCAATCCCTACTTCAAATCTTTTTTCTTCTCGCACTTTGATGACAATGGTGACTCTAATGGTGAAATCGTTACGAATGGCAAAATCTTGTACATTGCCTTCCTGCTTGTCACTCCAATTTTTCTTGCATTTGTCATTGTTTTCGACAAAATTTTTCACAAACCTCTTTCATTTAAGTTTTTGCAATCATTCTCTTTCTACATCTCAACTTTGTGCTTCTAATTTTCCCTCATAATTCATTGCAATCTTTCAATTACGCTTTCCTCACTCATGTTGCAAAACACATTGCAAACACAAAACACAAACGCATTACCAAAAAACTTCAAACATTAAAAAAAACTCACATACCACTTTTACTTCTCGATTTTTCCTTTAGAATAGCTTGCCATTTTTATATTAAATAATCACATTTTTTAAGCAACCTATTTAATTCATGATGATTTTTTTCTTGTACTTCCATGTGGAAGTAACTAACGTTTTTTTCACACATTAATGGTCCAAATGTACTAATCCTTCTTTCATTCATCCTTGTACAATTGTACCCACCTATCCATTCATCCCTTGTGTTCTCCACCATGTGTACTAATATATGTCCCAATTCATCAATATAGTTAATCAATTGAGCTATTGAATCAATCAATTCTTTTGGAGTTATGATCGCTAGGTTGTCAACCTCCATCCATGGTCGACATGTCACCACTTTGTCATCTTTATCTTCATATGTTTTGATGTCATTCTCCACTACTTTCTATGATTGGTCTGATGTTTGTGGTTCTTCCTAGTATACAAGTGTTTATGTTTCAAAATCTTGTACTTTATATTCAATGAATTTGTACGATTTCAACTTGTTAATATTAACCAACATTAGATTTGTTTCAAAATTAATAAATATTTTTAGCAACATTGTATTATTATGCAACACATACTGCACTCTATAAGGTCCAAACCACTTCCCAATAAACTACCCAAGATGTGACTTATTGCCCTTTGGAAACCATAACACAAATTTATTGAATTTGAAATTATTTTTCTATATTCTTCTATTGACTCCATAAAGCCCTATTCCATTGCTATGTTCCAAATTTAACCTCAAATTACAATATGTCCTCATGCAATTTCTTAAGCTTTAAGGCTCTACTTGTTAAAACTCTTACAAGGTTCCCTTCAATGTGGTCATTGTTGATTATTAATAGTATATATTTTGTAGGCATTAAAGGATATAATCGATCTATAAACGAGTTGGTACGATGTGTATATTGTACCTACTTTGTATGACATTCTATAAGAAAACAAAATTCTTGGTAAATGTTCATCCCAATCCATTTACTTTCAATGACCAATTTATTCAATAGCTTCCCAACATATTGTTAATGGACTCTACCTAACCATTCCCATGTGGATAAAAAATAGTGGAACTGACATGTTTCAATAGGAAATGATATGTCAAATGCTTGATTGCATCATTAATAAAATGCACAACCTAATTTGTGATTATAATTTGAAAATACACATATATGGCAGTGGCAACCACCATATATTATATTATAACAGATGAACATGTATAATAACATATGAAATATATATTATCATTTACAACTAGTTGTCAGCTACAACTTGTCATTTGCAAATGCATGGAATTTAATTGCAAATGTTGTTTGCAAAACTAATTGTAAATGTAATTGTTGATTCTTGATTTTCCTCCATGATTACATTTAAATTATGTAGTCTAACATTTCAAATTAATTCAATCATTAGATTGTATAGTCAACAATTAATTAGGTCTTTTGACATAATTTTACTTCAATGATTACATTGAAATTATAAATAATTATTTAACATAATTAATATTAAATATTTATGGAATTAAACACATGTGAAATTATGTATTTAATCTATAATGATGTAGTTACACATGTGAAAATAAATTCAGCAATGAAAATCAAAGTAAATATTTAAATTACCTTTGGAATAAAAGAAATTACATTTGAATATATGGCATTTAAAAAAAATAAATTAAAAAATTTACATCTCATTATTGCTTTTTAAAAAATATTTTTTAATTCATTTAATTTGTTTGATTAATATATATCCAAAAAGTTGATATGTGAGATATTTCAAATGGACATGTTTATCATTGTGCAAATTAATGTTATTTATCAAAAGTTTAATGTGTGATGGGTTGGTTAAGGATTTGGTTTACAACCATGAAAATAAGGGTTGGGGTTAAACTTTTTCTTGTGACAATCTATGCTTGTGACCTATGTGACTATAATTGAAAACCTCCGTGACAATCATGACAATAGTCAAATTAGACTTGTTGCATTAGACATGGCATATCTAACTATTTACTTATGGTACTCAATTTATGACTATAATTTTTTAATAATAAAATCTTAATTTTAACAATCCAATTAATACAAGTTTCATAATACATGAATATATGAATACATGCATTTTATCATTTTGGTATTGTGAACTCAACCAAACTTCAACCCATTATAACCATCTTCAATAGTGACTAGGTGGTTTCATATATTAGCACAATTGATGAATTCATGAAAGTTCAATGTTTGCACCATCCCCATCATGGCATGAATCTTACTTCATTTTTTTACACAAAAATCATTTATAGTGAGGTGTAAATTTCAAAGGAATTGGCAAATGCCCATATTTCATTCTAAAATCAATTGTCAATAAAACAACACAATGAATCATCAAAACAATATGTTAGGTTTAATTCTTACATATGGATGTGGTTTTTGTAAGTTATTTAAATTAAATACCAAAAGTTGTTCACATGTGCCTACATTTGTTCGCATCTTGTTCAAGCAATAAATAATTTAAATTGGCAAAACTTTTGAGTTGAAGCCCAATATTGGATATTGGTTCAATGTATGCCTTTTAATTCAACCCCTATTTTATCAACTTGGTAAAACCATTGGACACGAAATCTACACATGTTAACTCCTATTGTCATGGATATGACAAACATCTCCCTATTCATCATAACAAGTTGTAGCAACCAACATGCCCATAGTAATTCAAATTGTTTTCTGAATCTTGATATGTAATCAATTAACATTAACCATACTTACAATGATTACCATCATTAGAACATTAATATTTTCCATAATTGAACCTATAATGACCTCGCATTTTGCCCCATAAGCGTTGATTGTGTTTTGCTACTTCCAAATCCACTCTGAGTAATTGCATTGTGCAACAAATTACAATTGTAAGTTTTAGGAAATCTATGTATTAGGTTTATGCAATTTTTATTTTTTCAATCATATCAAATTTTCATTATTATTTTTAGTTAGTGTGTGCATAATCATCTCATAACTATTCAAGTCAAACTTTGACCAATTGTAGAAGGTATGAATCAAACTATTATTCAACATGAAATGCCATTTTAAAAAAAATGAAAATATGTTTTTCCAAAGTTCTTGACATGGTTAATTACATATTTTCAACATAATTACAACTTTGGACAATGGAAAATGACTATCCTTACAAGAAATAAGGCCATATGTCAATGGTTTTAATTCCCTTGGGTTGTTGTGATCACAATCACACACAATAACTATGATCACAATTATAACCTAATTGAAAAAAGCCAATAATAACTTATCATGCAAAAGGATTTAAATTAATCATGTAACAAAACTCCCCAATTCATTAGTTTGAATGATTTAATAATCTTGTTGTAATTTAATTCACAAATTTAAACAATATGTTTGAAATTAAAATGTACACTTTCATTCCACAAAACCTAACTAAAATATTCAACTTTAATTCCCAAGCAATTATGTTTTTTCCTTTCATCCCATCCGATCACAATATGACAAAAATTGGCCTAATGACTTTCCATAACTTTATTCCTTTTATGAAAAGTAAATTTAGTATCATAGTACCTTGGTTGATTTGGTGTTAAATAATTCAAATTTAAAATCACTAAAAATTTCAATAATTATTAATCAATACTTGTTGAATTTTTTGAAACCCTAAACTGACAAGTGTCGAATTTTTGAAGTGCTGAAACGTTCAAATGTTATAAACTATTTAAATGTTTTGTGTGAATGGGATTTAAGGCCATGAATCAAGTGAGGATGAAGATGGCACTTGGTAAAGGAGACTTTTTGGAACAATTTGGTTTCAATAAATTTCAATTCGGTCCCTTATTGATGAAGATTTGTGTTTTTGAAACTTTTGGTTTCTGGCTTTTGGTGAATCATCGATGGGTGACAAGCTTAAAGATTTGCTTTGGAAAAAAAAGAAAAAAGAAGCAAGTCGTCGCTGTAGATTTGACCTTCCACTCACCAACAAATGTTTTTAAATAGATCACCTGGTATGTAGATTATGAAGCTCCACAAAGTTAAGGTCCATGATGTTGAAGGAATTGATTCCAAACACAACATGATAAAGAAAAATTGGTGATCCTAGACCTTCGAAATAGGTGCCAAGAACATTTGTGTTGTTGTTGGGACGCATGTTGTCCCTTGTAAATTGGGGGTGTCATTGTGTTTGGCAAGCTCATTAGCAATTATGCAATTTGTCATTAATGGCCCATGAATTCATGCATGTGCAAAACAAAAGGTCTAGGAGGCTGGTCACATGTGTGTGCGAGGCATTAGGTGATGATAGTAATAACCATGTTGGTGGTGCTAATGCAAGTGGACACAATAAATATGTATCCACCAAAGCAGGTTTAGGTATAGTTTTCGTGTTTTTTTAATTTTTGTGTGTGTTTATGTTTTAATTTATTAGTAGTTGGGTCTATTGTTGCTCTCCAATCCAATGGGTTTTGTTCAAAGCTAAATGTAAGTGATCAAACATAAAAGTTTATCAAGAGTTCAATTGCTTCAAACCTATGTGGATTGTAATTTGATGTTTGCTTACTCTTCTCGAATGTTGAATTGTGATAATTATGTATTGGAGGAAGGAAGAAAAGGTTCATTTGTGTGGAAGAAGAAAAGGGTTTGCTTTCAAGACTGAAGGTGGGAGGTAGAAAAGGGCTGCATGAATCACAAGCTTTGAAACATGTTTTGGTAGCTATGTCTTTGTTGTAACTATGTTTGGCATTAACTTATATGCCATGGCTGATTTGAGTCAATTTGAGGCCAATACACAATGAGACTTTGGTATTGGTTCAATTGTTCGATTTGGATCAATAAATTTCAAGTTTGTTTACAACGATGTGTGATTGCAAATTTGTACTTTTATAATTGCTACATTTTCTTTGCCATGTAAAGATGCCATCTACACTCATGTCTATACTTTCCATGTTGGATGTTTCAATGTGCTTCATAATGGCTTATAATGAGGAGCTCATGAAGTAACAATTATTAACTATTTTGTAGGCATTCTTGTTTTGACTTGGAACACCCCAACATGTGTAAGAATAGCTCCACCAATGTTTAGTTGGCCTTGCAACAATACTTCTCACATCTAATTTTAGTTTATGTTGTTTGTTTGTTATAAACTTGTGGGCATGATGACTTTCATGTTGGGTCCTCCGAGTGTTGGCAAATCTATTTTTCTATTTGTTTTAGCTGACAAGTTGGACTTTGATTTAGAGGTGACAAAATCAATCACTCCTGAGCTCCTCAAAAATTTCCTTTGCACACAAAATCAATCCTCAGTTCTTGGATTATAAATTGGGGGAAGGTTTTCAGATGTGGGCAAAAGTGTTTCAGCTAAAACTAGCCATTAGATTGAAAATGTTCTGATCTGACAAATACGATATCAATTCTAATTCAAATTGATTCAAGATCTGATGTTGTATTTGTATTTGTATGTGATTAAAAACATCATCAAAAGATAATTTGAAAGGAAAATACCTACCATGCAATTTTTGACAAAATTATTATAATAAATAATTTTGACACTGTAATTCTTCATATTGTTTTATGTTTCCTAGCCAATTTTTGTAATTGTGATCTTCATGTGCTTGGATTTATAGATGACCAAACTAAGACAAAATTATTTTGCAAACATTCTTCCATGATTGTTGATATTGGAAGTTTACATCCAAATATTCTTCCATTTGCTCCTCAATGCTTTAAGTGGTTATGAACAATGGTGTAGCAGTATTGGCCTCCAATGTAGGAAGTTGGAACTTAGTTCCAAATGCTTTTATGATTCTTGTCTTATTTGATCATGTTAAAGGGTGAATTTATGGCCCTTGATCATTGTCGTCTTCAAGGGCTAAAACTAGGGGGACAAGGTCAACACCTTATTACTCTTCATAAATATTACTTTCACTATCTTACTTTATTATAATTATTCAAATAATAGGTAAGGAGTCATACAAAGAGAAACGAGGAAGGTAAGGGGATATTGTCCAAGAACAGACCTACCTTCCTATGACAAATCTAATGTATGAAGTAGAAGGAATTAAGTAGAAAATAACACCATGAAAAATAGTTAGAACTTGTTAATAGCTACCTTTTGTGGTCATGTAGTACTTTCAATGCCCTTGATGTTGCCTAGTAGGGTCTTCAAACCTTCTACCATTATTGTCCTTCCTTTTTTACACCTATAGGTCCTTTAATGTCTCTTCCTACTGCCTACAACACCTCATGAAGTCCCTCTTCTATTCTCTATTGTCTACAACTTGTTGCCTTCTTTCCTAGCCCTTGTTTACTATCTATAGAGGTACCTTTAAGTTTGTAGGCAACTCTTTGTTGATCTTCCCTTCCTTTGCTTTCTTCCATCAAAGACTGGTTACTACCTTCCAATGGTAGCTAGTAACTTAACTATCCAGAGGCTATTACGGGTTAAGCCTTGTTACTCTATGTCCTAAAAGAAATAAATAACTACTAATTCAATGAAACATCCAACTTACATATTATCAACTACTCTACCTTCCTCACTTAATAGAATAGTCATACAACACGAGATTCGAGTCCTTAAACCATCTACCATTAAAATCACACACAAAGTACATACATATTTTTCCATTCCATACATCCGTCTCCATGAGAGTCCTACATTCCTAATTTGTCCTATTCCCCCAAAGTATTGAATGAATATCCCCATCCTCCTCTACTTCCTTTTGTCCCTCTTCCCCACATACCACACGAGGCCCACATTGACCCTTAGAAAATAGGGCCCTTATCTTAACCATTTCCTAAAATTTTCTTAAATGATTGGGTGGATTACCCCCAACCATTCAATAACCTGGGCTACCTAATCCCATTAGTTTCACCCCTTGGGTGAAGGATAGTAAATCTACCATTAGTAACTAGTAGTTATTAGGAGGCTTATGGAACTAACTAGTCTATATTTATACTCGTTAACACATCCTTTCACAATCATGCTCCTCGTTTCCTTCACCTTCATCTATGCAACATGCAACTAGCTACACATTTTTGGTTTGAGGTTATTCATCTTGAAATCAACACATGACTCTAACCCATTGTCAATCTACTATTTGATGATTGATGTAGTCCATGTATTGAATTCAACTTTGAATGCATGCTTTAGTGGTTGTTGTAAAATCACATTTAGAAGTTGTAATTCACTTGTGCAATTTGTTAGTATGAAGATGACCAAAATGGTGGGGTGATATTTCTTCATCCAATTTAGAAACTCCTTGTTCTTGTGTATAGACCAACAATAAACAACCATACCATTTTCAAATGTTTTAGCAAATTTAATTATTTAATTTGTGAATGCAAATATGGAAGTTGAATTTGGTGAACAAATCTTTTTGTGGTCTCGAGGGTTGACCAATGATTCTCATTAAAGGTGAGGTCCCATCCATTGTTGATGCACACAAATTTTCCTTCATTGTTTGGGGGTAATGTTTTAGGGTATTCTTTATGGCAATCCCAAGCTATGCATGAATGTAATTTGGTTTTAGATTACTAATACCACAACCTTGCCCTCACTAACTTTTCATAAGAACTTGAGATTTTTTCTCTTTCTTCACTTGTGACTTTTTTGAAGATTGAAATAATTGTATTTTAATGCAACTTTTGCTTTTCCATCTTTCATTAAACACTTAACAAAATCCTTGCAAAATCCTTGCTCTAAACCAACAAAACATTTCTGCAACAATTGTTCACATCACTCCATTTTGCTTCTATCAAGACATAATTTAGAAGCAAAACATAATCTAACACAATTTTAGAAAAAAGAGGCTTGGAAAATTGATGGTAATTCAAGAAAGAATTTGATACAAGTTTTTTTTTTCTTTAAAAAAAAAAAGAGATTAAAATGGATGAATAATGTTTTGCATCCATGTACTATAAAATAATAAATGACAAATTTTATTGGATTTATTTTTTTAAATATTTTTTAAATTAAAAAATGCCGAAATGAAAATTTCAAAATAAATTAATATTTGACATTGAAATGTCAAAACAACCAAGGTACTACGATAATGGATTTGAAGATGTTTAAATGTTCACCAAAAATGAATTACCATAATACTTTTACCATTTCAACATTTATTTCACACACACATGAATTATTTACAATAAATGAACATTTTCAAAAATTTCAGGCCTCTAGTTGAAATGAAAAGAAATCATCAAATTGGTATTATCATTATGTACCTTTCATGGTTAAGTAACCAATGATACCTATTTTTCAATATGGTTACATAATAATTGGGTTGTGATAATTAAATATTTCGTTCTTCAATCATTCAACCTTTAACACTCTCAAGTTGACACCCACACTTCATTTCACATTCCACTTTTCTTTTTCATGCAACATTTTTATGGCATTTTAGTTTTACTTTAATTTTAGTTTCATCCAAAATGGATGATAATGAGGGACATAAGACATTACCAATTTGTTTTAAACAATTTCAATGTAAATTGTGAAAAGAAAGTTTACAGAAATCTGAAAGAATAATAAACATGTACATAACATCATCTGTTGTGTAGATTACTTACAAATCATCATGCATACCTAGTCCTTATGCGAAGCTAACTAGGTTTATAATGTGGGAATAATTTACATAGATCCCACCTTTGGTTGAAGTGCATATAAACTTTAAAGTTTTTCTCCTTTTTGAAATATTTTATGCTTATTGTTCATGATGTCCACAACAAAATGCAATGCTTGTGAGGGAAATGATGTTGATAAATAATGACATGTTTTGATTATAGTGTTTTTAATTAGGGTGTATACCATTCCAACATTGTTGGCTTTTACTTTTGAAAATATTCATATTTATTGAATTTTTAAAAAGTTGTTGTTAAAATGGTAAAAATATTACAATATATAGTTTTATTACTTTCATGTTTTATGGTCTAATTATAATTTAGTTCACAAAATTCAAAATAAATAAGTCATGAACATTCTTGAACATCCCAATGTACTTTCACGGTGCAAACAAATGCAACTACATTTGAACCATGTTTACACCAATGTCTTTTTCGATTCCAAATACAAACCAAGTGTTTCACACAATTCGAAACTTTAAGTTGTATCAAAAATATTATATTGGTGTGCAAATAAAATATTTTTATAATTTGCCAAAACATTTTTCATCTACAAAAATTTCCCTAAGCTAGCTTTTGAAAGAAAGTATTGTTATTTTCAATCAAACTTTCATCAAGTTGTGTTAGTTTTTCAATGGACAACATAAAACCTTTGTTGTTTTGATTTTTTTCCACATTGTTCAACTATAGAAAACAAAGTTCTATGATAAACAATCACTTAACCTCCTACCAAACGATGTCTCTCTCTAAACCTTTATTTTTTAAAGAAGAATTTTCATTATTTTTCTATCTTATAAAATTATTATCATGTGGATTTTGGAGTAAGCAACACAAGTTAAGTCATTGAAACCTTCACAACATGGTGGCAACCTTTTACAATCTATGTTTAAAACAACCTTGTATACTTATATTGGATTAAATTTATTACAAATGTCATAATTTAATTTTGATGTGTGGTTTAACTATTGAATTTTATTTGCATTTAAGGATCAAAATTAACCTTCAACAAGGTAAAATAAACTTAAATGCAAAGGTGCACAATTTTGACCAAAAGCCATGGTAACTTGAAAGATGAAAAATAAAATCATGTTTAGGCATTGCATTTGTTTAAGTTGATTGAATTCCTCCAACAACAAAATTATTTGTCATGATTATTTGAGTGAATTAATATGCCAAAATAACTCATGGGTTTGTTCAATTAATTAGAATTGATGCAAAATAGGTTTAAAATATTTTGAAATTGGCATTATCTAGTGTTGGCAAGTTTTTTGGTTTAAAATGTTAAACATGTGAGGGGGAGGGGGTGGTTTTAGGTTTTTTTTAATTCTTGCAACTTGGACCCAACTTAAAACCCTTTTAGTGGGACCACCATAAGAATTGGATCGTGGAATTAACCATTTGTTAAAATTGAACCCAAAATTAGAAATTCAAAAATAAACTATTGAAAATGTGCATCCAATGAACCAACCAAAACCAATATTGAAGTTTCTTTCAAAAAGGAAAAATCATACAATGTTGGTATTATCATCATTGGAGGTGTAAGATACTCATCTTTTTTCAAGTTGAGTTTCTTGCACCTCATTTGCATGTCATGTATGTTTGAACATGGTTGCATCAAATTGGGGTGTAAGACATGGATTTTCATTTGTTGTGTGTGTTAGGTTTGAATGAATTAAATAAGAGCATGAGAATTGTTATTATATGTTTAAAATGCAAACAATGATAGACATAATTTTTTTGATATGGTAATAGACAACATCCAATAATAGCTAACAATGTAAAAAAATGTTTAATTTTATTCATTTTCATATTTGTTTAACCATATTTGGTTAAATCGTCGTATAATCTATTGAGCTTGGCCTAAGTTCACTTGTCACATGGCCTTTAGGTAAGGACTACAAATTCACTTAGGTCTACAATACATGAATGAGCTATGGATAACTTGCCCCCATACAGATGGAAATATGTGATGTTTCAATATTGTGATATGTTCACAAAGTTGTGACGTGAAATTTTTTTTTGTTGGGCCATGCCTTAAGGCAATTAATACATAAAAGACGTGTGTTATATGGGTCTAGAAATAACTTGCACCTTATGAGGGATGGGGAATTGGGGATGAATTTTTTTGGGCAAGATTGTTTTGAAGTTGATTTGTGTTTGTAGTGGCACCATTCTAAACCCATATCCTTTGCCCAAAGCCTTAGTCTTCTAGCCTTTATATGTGTATGGGGGCAAAAGGGACCCATAAGCACTCTATATTTGGATGTCCAAATCTTGGGACTTTAGAATTTGCGAAATCATTTTGGGATTGACACATTTGGTGATTTTTAATATATTATTTTAGTGACAACTTTGGTGCAATTTGATGAATTTCGAACATTATTTTGGTGACATTTTGTGAAATTTGATACATTGTTATGATGACAATTTTGGTGAAGTTTGATGATTTTTTGGTTTAAAGTTATTAAATATATTTCATTCTCCAAATAATTAATTTTTTAAAAATGGAAGTTTAAAAAGGCACAATATTTGGAAATGAATGTGATGAAATAAAATTTATAAATATGTTCAAGAAATTTATAATTTTATATTTGGGATGACATTTATGAGAAATTAATAACATATATCATTAATTTTTGTTATATACCTTTCACAATCTTTGGTTTTAGAATGATAGTTTTAAAATAAATATTCATTACTAGACAACATATATATGGACTAACCAAATTAGAAATGACTGTCAAAAGATGCATAAAATTAAATTGGACAAAATTGTATGCAATATATTAAAATTATTTTTATTGATCTTTCTTTTTTCATTTCAATTTCCTTATTTTAATTCTTGGATTATGATGTGTGTTTGCACTTTTAATTAAAATACTTGCATGGAAAGACAATGGCATAGCCCTCATGGAACTTACATTTTATTAACATTCAGGCTACATCACAAAATTGAAAAAAAAACAAACATTGATGGGAATAATTCAAATATAATTATTAATATATATAAACTACATTTAAAATGTATTTCAATCTCAAAGAAATATTAAACTAATCAAAATCATTTGTTGAATGTACATGATGATGAAAAATAGTGATGATAAATCCATTAGTATGAGAATCAACAATGGTTGTACAAAACAAACTTATCTTCCAAATTTTCTTCATATTATAACAAAGTTCACATTTATAACCATATATACAAGTATGATAGATTAAAGATTTGACATTTAACATATAAAACTTGGAAATCAAATATTATTTTTTGGAATAAATTTTTCTTCAATAAAACATGTATAAATGGGTGTGTAGAGAAAAGGAATGTAAAGTTGTAGTTTAGTTTGGTGCCCTTTTGACCTTAGTGTGAGTTAGTTATTTGATTAAAATTTCCTTCCAAAATTAATTTTTTACATTGAATTTGCACTAACCCAAAAAAAGAGAAAAATCAAAATTTAATATCTCACCAATCTTCGGTCTAAAATTCATAAAACCACCTTTATAAAATCTTACTCGTTGAGGGATTTCTAACAAGACAAATAGTGCAACCCAATTTCCCTAAAATGTTTTGTTTTAGTTTTATCAACTTCACAATGAGAAAATTGTTCAATATTGAATAAAATAACTATGACCTCAAATCACCACAACTCAATTCATTGAGGGCTTTACAAGGGCTTTTCCAAGAGTGCAATAGTAAGAGGAATTAGGGTTTTGGAAGATCTCAACACAAGAAACAAGCCACTCCACTCCTTCCATAAATGTCTTATTGCTCTTTAGATGACATCCATATTTTTAAGGATGATAAAATATTCCACCAAGGATGATAAATATTCCAAGATACTAAATTGGAAACACATTGGTGATTAGGATGGTGAAGCCCAACAAGTAGATCCTTGAGTAGTGTTATTGTGGAAAATGCTTCTTCAATAGTGGATTCCACATGACCCTAGAATGTAAGGATACTAAACAGAGGATTATTGATGACAGATGATTCTTGTTTTGAAAGTGTGAGATTTTATCATCATCTACTACTACTACTACAACTACTACTAATAATAATTGCCATGTTTTTATATGTGAAAAAAAGAGAATGAGAAAGTTGAGGGGTTTATGGCTTAGGGTTTGGGGTTTTGCAACATGAAGTGGAAAACCTGTTGCAAGAGAATCAGGAGGAGGGAGAGTCAAGGACTTGGGATCTTGTTGCAGATCTTGTTGCAGTAAAGTCTCCAATAGGGGGAGAGGGGTAGGGAGAAGGAGGAGGAGGAGGAGGATGAGGAGAAGGATTGGGTTGCCAAGACAGATCGATGTCATATGTTCTTCAGAAATCTGGATTAGAATTCACAGATGCTCATCTGCAAAAGAAATCTCTGTTTTTTCTTTTGGGGTCTGTTTGGAGATCTGCAGATTTGCAGCTAGCTGCTAAAAATCCTCAACACAGTTTTTTGCAGAAGCGGATTCTCTAGGTAGTAATTTCAAAGTGGTCTCCGTGTTTGCATGTTGAACAAGAACTGGCAGGCAACTGAGCGATCCGTTCCCGATGGGTGTTTAGGAAATCGTGCGTTTCAAAGCTTTTGTACGTTTTAATCTTTACCCAATTTGCTGCAAAAAGGAAAGGGGATAGGGGGAGGAGAAAGAGAAGGAGGAGGAGGAGGAGGAGGAGGAGGAATAAGTTGCAGTGAGACGAACTTGGGTGATGGAGCTACAAGCTGCTGTTTCAGTACTTACAACTCTGTGTTTGAGTGACGGGGATTGTGGAGAGGGGGGGTAGCAATTGGTGTTTTGCAGAATTGTTCTTGATGTGCTTGAATTGACAAGTCACCATCACCATCACCACGATCATCAATCACCACCACCCAACTGCCTCAAAAACATGTTGATGGCTTTTTCTTCTTCACGAGGGACTCGGCAACAATGAGCGAGCAAGCAAACAACCCCACGAATTCTCACTCACTCACTTGCAAGGATGTAAAGCAAGAACAACAGAAGAATTCAAAATTGGGTTTTATGGCGCTGCTACTGCTACCAACAGTAAAGGATGATGGGGAAGCAGGACAGTGGCTAGTAACTGCGCACCCAGAGCAGAATGATGAGTTCCACAAGTACAAGCTGCTATCTACAGTAATGGCCATTACGATTTCTCCCCCCCCCCCCCTTTCCCCC
>Ga0209611_10002881_pt1 | contig 30138 bp, 17 predicted proteins | sample S1TSphgellanicum_3_FD_187693 | JGI IMG/M metagenome (GOLD analysis project Ga0209611, IMG submission 187693) | Host-associated microbial communities from peat moss isolated from Minnesota, USA - S1T2_Fc - Sphagnum magellanicum MG (SPAdes) (version 2) | ecosystem: Host-associated > Plants > Peat...
CTCCCAAATCAACCAAGCTTCCCATTCAAGAGTACAGTAAAAGCAGCCGTCACGAAAACAAACGGCTCAACTAACCAACCGTCCATTTCCCTGATCTGTGACACCCAGAAGTTGATGTGACCTCATTTAGGGTTACAACATAGGTGTTCAATCAACTATCATAGCTACATGAACAAACATCAACTAAAAATGCTATACCCATTTAAACTTGAAATCCTTCTTTTTCCCCATAACATCCATCGACTTCTTCCAAACATGCATGATAATGTTTGAAAGATATGAATCTAAAATTCTAAAATAAAAACAATGTTAGATAATACAATTTAATGTGATGAATGATGGTCATTGTAAAATATGCCAATGATCTAAATGCAACCAACCACATGGCAAGTAACCTACATGGCAACATTGTAGCAAAATTCGACATGTATGTCATTGTCATTACTAATGTTGACACTTCCAAATGGTTTGTAAGGTATGGAAGCAAAACCCACAATTTTCACCAATTGTAACCATTAATTACCTATATCCCCATTAGATTCAGCCAGGACATTTGATTGATATTCATTTAAGTGTTAATGCTTAAACATGGTCTTATTTTTATGTGACTCTAATTGTTTTATGTTATAGTTTCAGTAGACACCTCTTGTGCTATCCTATTATATTACTTTTCTGTAGATTTTCAAGCTGGCAGGATTGTTTAGCTCATGGTCAAATTGCAATAAGTTGTGTTATTTAACACATTGTTTTATAATCAGAATGCATCACTAATACACGATCAACTAAGGCAATAATTAAGTTATTTTCATTTTCCAGAATTTTGGGAAAATTATCGACTCCATATGCCTTTTTTTTTTTTTTTTAAATCAAAAAGAAAATTGTGCAACTCAAAGCCCAATGCAGTTAATAAGACATATCACATTGTAGATTCTTTTATTCAAACTTGAGTCAATAAGGTTGATATCCTGGACTATGTCATAGTATAGACAAACTAGTTGTGTTTGCCCCATACATGCTTGGTAAAACCTAAAATCATACATGCATGTTTAACCATCTTAGGGCAATAATAAAATTTTATAACATAAAAGGCTACAACAATATAATCAAATTAATCAATTAAAATTTTATTTTATTAAGATTTTTGTTATTAAATCTTCATCAAAACCTTATTGAAGTTTTAAAAATAAAATAATATTTCAAATAATAAATTTATATTAGAAATTAATTTATTTTAAAATTGAAGTATTTTATTTTAATAAAATTTTGCATAATCTGTCAAATCAATTTTGTTAGAATCTCATTTTAATAAGATCTAAAGGAATTGAACTAATTATTTGTATGTTTATCAATCAAATTTCATTTTAAAAATTAGTCATATGAATTTTTCATAATGATATGAAACCTTCTAATACAAAAAGGCAAGTGACAACCCAAAAAACTAAAATGATATAGAGGCATGATTAAATCAATTACTCGACATTCATATTTTGCAACTGGGTGATATAATATACTCTGTGATTAATAATATTCATTACATGATGAAAAATCCAAATTCAAAAACCCATCTACCAAAGCTAAACATTAAAAATGAATTAAATATATAGTTGGTTATATGTTGTCTTCCATTTAGTGTGGAATTCTTAAATTATTGTTTCGGCATTTATATCAAGTTTTTCATGAGAGCAAGAATTTGTTGTTTTTTGGCATTTTGTTATCTTCATATAATTTGTATGCTAACCCCAAATAGGTACCAACCTTTTATTTGGCCAGATGGCAAAGGCACGAATGTAGGTTTGGCCAGAGATATTTTGAAAATGCACTTGAGAAATCTCTTGTAATTTACAATTCTTTTGTACCTTATGAGTGATTATTGCACCTATTATATCTTTTGTGATTGTATGTGTCATTGACGACTAGGTGTAATACATTACATTTGAGTTGTAAAATAGTCATTTCATTGTTATGCTTAATTTAACACAAGTTTCACTAAAATATGCAACTATGTATAAAATTTCAAAATGTTTTGTTTCTCATTATGACTAGTGTGTGGCCTGTGCCGTTGGCCCAAGTGTTACCACGTCCTCAACTGATTTTTCCTTTCCAAAACCAGGTTTTTTGGAATTTATTTGAATTTTCAGTGGTAGAAATCACTTAAAATCAATATCTCCCACATTCTGAACGCAAATCTTACCAAATAAATTCCATTAAATCTTGCTCATCAAGATCTTTCCAACAACACCAAAGACACATTCCAATTGCTCTGAAATTTTTAGCTATGATTTAATTTAACTTTCAGCGAAAAAATCATTCAATATTCAAGAACTTTTTGCACCACAAGTCCAATGGCCATGGAACCAAGCCCATGCACCCCTCTTCGTCAAGAGCTTCTCAACGACACCAAGGACCCGGTTCAGTGGATCTCATAACTACAAAACAAAACAAACTACCTTCCTTCATAGATAGATGTTACCAACAAACTAGACAAATACTACTTGAATTGTAACACATCCAAAGTGAGGGATACCCCTTCTTAAGGAGCTTTTATTTCTTTGTGGCTTTTTTTTTTAATGTCAAGTTGTTGCTGGTGAGGGACTGCAGATTTATTGCCATTTTTTGATATTTTTTAAAGGAATGTTCTGTCACAAATTCCCTTTTTTGGGAGAAAATATTTACCAAAATTTCCCACAACTGCTGACAACATGTGTAAGGGTGTTTCAGATTTTTTTTACTTTCATATTTTTAATATCTCTAAATTTGACACTGGGTTCAAACTTGCACCAGTGCTCATTTTTAGGACAAATTTCCTCATTTTTTGGGCAAAACAATTAGGAAATTTGGAGGAAAATTGTGTTTCTCTACTGTAAATTTGACAAATTAATTTTTTATTTTTTGGGGGAGAATTGATATCAGAAAATTGGAGAAAAAAAAAACCCTGGTGGCAACTTGTAGAGGCATAACCATTAACATATTTGTCATTTGTGATGTTTTGAAACCTTCCCTAATTCCCTAATTCATGGATTCTCCACACAACCAGTAGCAGTCATTTTTTTCCTGACTATTTATTGCCAGATTTTTACATACATAATTAATTGTTATGCTCCAAGTAAAAAGGATTTGGATTGAAAAAAAAAGAAGGAAAATAGCCATGTTTTGAAGAAAAATAAAAATAAAATAGCCATATTTCTATTATAGGTTGAGCAGATAGCCAAAATAAGGAAGGATTCCTAAATTTTTCTTCTTTCATATCTGGTCTATAGCCAGATTTGGCTAAATTTCTTGCGGATGGTTCCCAGATGGGGTGGAGTACCTCCCCTTTGGCACTATATAGGTGAGTGGGGAGAACTTTTTGGCAAAGGAAATGGGATAAAGTATTCTACAAACCACACCATACCTATTAGGCTATTTTGACCATGGTAATTAACCTTTAAAAACATTGGAATTTCTCATCTTCACATTTCCAACTTTAGGCTTGCTTTGAAACTCTTATACTTTCATTATTAATTCCCTTTTCAAAGAATTTTGAAAAGGTCACAATTTTTTACTTTTTTGCATGTTCCATATTTGTTCATGTTAATCCTTTAATGTTGATATTAATTTCATGTTCAATTGGTGTAGCAATGTCCCACATCCTCACTATTCAATCACTTGCATCAAAATGCTTATAGCTACATCTTGTCAACTTGATAAGGGCTAATGTGGGCCATGTCATGTGCCATTGAACACGTATATTGTAACGTACTTTTACAAAGCATATATGTTTGTGTGAAATACAATTTCCCTTGAAAAGTGTTTCCTAGTGTGTTTTGGAGAGGGTGCCTTATATTTGTTGGTTTTGGTTTTCAAAAAATTAGGTTTTAAGAATCGAGTTGGACCTTTCTTATTTTTATTTTTTGAAATTTAAGATTATGTTGACAAGGATATCATTTTTTTTATTAAGAAAATTTAAAGTTGGATCTCACTATTTTGAACATCTTGCAAAATAATATCTCCCAAAATGCAAGTCTAGAGTTCACTACCATCTCATCCTAGGCCCCTTTTTTCAAAGTCCCCCTGACCGTGAGGCTTTAATCCTATAGGAAACAACCACATTAATTATGGAATACATACTGTAATATCTTGGCAAACGTCAACACTATTTGGATTATTTTCAGAAATGCCCTGATTTTCCAATTTTAAAAAATTGAAAGAATTTTTTTCTATGAAGGAAACTGGAGAATCGTTTAGTATATTCTTTGTTTTCAACACAAGAATCATCAAAATAAAATAATTCGCAGATGGAGAAATGTTGAACTCACTGTGGTAGATATTCAACAAATTAATGTGCAAGAATACCTGGAATGACGTCTTTCTCCGCTATTGTGTGTTGTTAGATGAACATTGCAGCATTTAACCACCACCTACTTGGCTTGCTTGCTTGCTTGGTTTCAAGTGCTTGCATGGGTGGGGTGATTCCCTTTGTCTTACTCACTCCATTCACATATGGACCAGTTCAATTAGGCTTCACAAGATGCTTGTCGTGTAAGTAGGTTCACCCATTGTCATTCCACTTGATATGATAGTTCATCTTCAGATGATTTTTCAATTGTTTTTTTTTTGTGAACAAACTTTTAAAAACCCCATTTGTTCCATTCCACTCACAACCAACACCTGGACTCATTATCTTCATTGTGTTCGGTGCCCATGTTTGTGGGTAGTGGGTTTCAAACACTCCCCAGTGCCCCCCCCCCCCCCCCCCCCCCCCCCCAACCTCCCTTTTCTTTGATTAGGTCTCGTTTCAAATCAACATTCTTCTGTGTCTCCTCTCCTGCACCATCATGTTGCTTAAGGTGAAGTGCAATGTGGGCCTCCTTACTTAACTGCCTGTGACTCACCTCCCTAATCAATTCCAGATCTATTTGGGTGGGCCTCCTCCTGTCCTTCACTTGTGTTATACACCATGGCAGCCAAGCCACCAGCCAGCCAACCAGCCAGCCAGCCAGCCAAAGGAACACTATCAATTGTCTCTCTCTGCTTGCTAGCTAGCTATCTAGCTAGCAATTGTGTAAAGCTTTCATGTTTTTCCTTCGCGAGACTTTAGAGGAGGGTCCAAGGTACAGGGACCAATGAATTCAAGCAATCTTATTGGTTGAAAGCTTCAACTTGGTCCCCAGGCCTTTAGACTAGGGTCCAAGACCAAAAAGTGACAAGATCGAGGCTAAACCTTTGCACCTGTTTTGGAGGGAAAAATCAATTGGCTCTGACCCAAAAATAGTGCTAAAAGGAGAGCTCATGATTTGGAGAACCAAGAATCAGGCTAGGGACCAAGGTACAGTCCAATTCAAGGACCCAATTTGCTTCAAATCAATCCAAAATTGGTTCCTAGGAAATTGGACCCTGGACACTCGTCGAAAGTGGGGCCTTAACATTATAACTGCCAAGTAAGAAAGAGATTTGTCCTCCTTTTGCATGCAGCAACTTTCAATTTGCTCTCTCTCCCTTTAGCTTATGACCCACCAGCTGCTGCTGCTGCACAAACAACTCAAGCAAATGAACTACTAACTGTTCCTGGACATCATATCATAACTCAAAGGAGTCAGATAGGCAGATAGATGCTGCAATCAGTTACAAGATTTCAAGACTAAAGAGTTTCAGCTTTGAATCCACACATGTAAAATATATGATAAAAAAATCCCCTGAAGATCTTGGAAATGATGCATTAGGAGGAGGAGGAGGAGGAGGTGTGAGGGTGAATGGATTTGGCCACCATCCGAGCTTGTTTGTGGACCCTTTTGATGTGATGAAACTCTCTCTTTCCCCCCCCACCCCCGCGCCCCCGGCGGTTATTGTGCCATGGACAAAGCACGCTGTCCTTGAACAACTGATGTTGGGTGTTAAATGATTCTCAAAAGAGCAAGTTGGAAAAAAAAGCCAAAGTTTTGGTTCATCTTGTTGGACTTAAATTCACAAGAATTTGATCCTTGCAAACTAACTATGGAGCAAATCAGTAGTCAATTCCTTAGGTTACTATCATGAATTTGGCTAAGATCTTTGTATGGATAATGGCCACTTTGACTACATCACCAAATTGTCCAAAAAACAAAACGTCGGCCCACATCCAGTAGGTGAACGTCTAACACTACTAAATGGGCTGATAGAACTCTAAAGTATGCTTTCACAAGCAAGAAAAAAATAGCCTTCACATTTCTTCAAAGAACTAAATTTTGTGAAGGAAAATGTTGAATCTTCAAGAATATTACATTCGTCAAAATGAGAATTTCAAATTTAATTAATTATTGGGACAGACATGTAGACATGTGTTGAAGTGGCCAAAGTACAATCTTGAAAAATTTGTCTTTCAAAATCCAAAGGCAAGATGAGGAATTTTTCTTTACAAAGTTGCACATGGGTGAAAGCACAACTAAATGGATTGCTTGGATTGTCACAATAGAAATTTATATCGATTGTACATGAAATTAATATATAAGTTATATTCAACATTAGCATTGTCAATTTTTTAATTATCCACATTGCAATAAATTTTAGTGGGAATAATATTGGAAAATATGGATAAGTTTTTCAAAATAAAAAATTGAACACATAGTGAACTTTTGAAATAATAAGATTTTTATATCATGCATACAAAATTTACCTGTGGATTCAAAAAGTATGATTTAGTAATGTCAAAATAAAAATTTAAAAATAATCTCACATCAAATGAGGTGTGTAAGAATAAGATACAATGAAACTTTTTTACTACAATAAATTTTTAGTTTTAAGATTAATTTACAAAAAAAAATTGATTTTAATAATTGACACTTCATTTCATATTCAAAACTTCAAGTTTTCACATTGATTTTTTGATCCATCACATGTCATGTGATATTCGCAAGTTGGTTTACAAAAACAAATTACCAAAGGCATAGGAAAGTGCACATTGGATTGCATAGTTTGATATATGTCACACTAAAACAATTTTAGTTAATGTAAAATTTGGACTCTCACATGTCACTTTTGAACCATCTAATCATGCTTTTACCCAAAGTTGATCCTTTTATATGTGAATAATTAAGATTAAGATTTGGCCCTTCAATGATGAAAGCCAAAAGTTTGGCAAAATATTAGTATTTTGGTTCTAAAACACCAATTATGGGGGAAATTTTGATCATTTCATTGGAATTTAAAACATTTTATTTCAAGTCATGAACAAAATAATCAAACAAGTGGCCTTTTAGATTGAAAAGTGAGACTTTAAAAAAAAATTTATAATACCCTAATACCTTTTTAGGTTCGTTAGTAATTAATTTTCTTGGAATTAAAAAAATGCTGAAAATGCTGAAAATTACAAAAGAAGGAAAAAAATTGGTTTCATTATGTTAAAGTTTTAAAGTTCAACAAAATTGCCCAAAAGTTGTTGCATATTCATTGTTGAAATGAACTTTTAAAAATAAAATAATTATTCAACACCCAAATGCTCCACTTGAAAATGTGCTATAATATCTTCCTTTTACGAAGGAATAAAGAACCAACCCATTTTTACAACATAATAAAATTTCTTTGCAAAGACAATTTAAGCTTTCACCAACTTAATGTGACCATGTTAGGAGGAAGAGAAAGAGTCATTGCTCATGAGAATTATTTATAGTAATCAAGTTTTTCTTTTTTTTTTACATCCAATTTTGTTGTATTAAAAAATCATCTTTTCCAAAAACATTAATTAAATTAATCAAATTCACACTGTAAGAAGAAAAGAATTCAAAAGTTTCCCATTTTTGTTAAGAAAACACCAACATTTGTTGAAAAGTAATATTTGGTAGTAATGGTTTCTATTTTAACTTGATTTTAAATTGTAGTTACATTCATTTTCTGAAAAAATGTTTCTTGCTTCCAAATATTGATGCCCATGCCTAACAAATCAATTACAAATATGGAGGTTAACAATGTTGTCCAAGTGTGATCAACAACTATGTTACAATTCCAATCTAAATGAAGATGGAGGATTGTGAAAAGTTGTTGTTTTGTGTCCATTTGAAAAATATAAACCTCTTTATGAAAAAGGTGCCTTATGGCGTCTATGAATGAGGCCTCAAATAGCCATTTATTTTTCAAAATGCACATCATAATTCTTCAAATCCTATCACATTTTTTCTCAACATTCAACACCTAGTTGGAATGCAAAATATGTAGAATTCAATGCTTTAGTTTTAAAAGTTATGTAATATGAACGAGAGAATATTATAAACTTTTTTGGCTTATGCAATTAAATGTGTAGTATGCAACTACAAGATAATTGTATACTATTTTAAATCTTTTAGTTAGCATAAGAACAAAGGATTGAATAAGGCAAAAAATTGAAATGTTTTCCCCTTTACTTGACAAAAATATCTATTTTTCAGATTTTTTATTGTTTAACATATCCAAATTCATTCAACATTTTTGCCTTGGCATGAAATTATTGGACTCCTCCAAGAATAACTAATTTTAATGCACCCTTAGGTTTGTCAAATGATATTGAACTAAAAAACTCTTACAAATTATTGGTTTTACAACAAATGTAAACTTAAGGTGCACTTTGTGATTCAAACAAAGAAAGAAGGCAAGGGAGTTCCAACATGAAACTAAAAATTTAAAATGAAATCAATTTGCACAAGTCAAGAAAAAAGAAAATTAATGCACAAATGAAATCGTGAAAAACACATTTGCATGACTTACCATAGCCCAAACTTGGGAAAAAATCATCACTCTTCCTTCTATAATATACTTTGTAGATGACAATAATGACTACATTAAAACGATAAAAATATTGGGATTTGGGAATTTTGAATTTTCCAAATTATGAACCCTTTTATTTCATAGGTGCATAACTTCTTCATATGGAATCTAATTGAAAAATTATTGAACAAAAAGTTGTAGATTTTGAAAATAATTTTCCAACAATGTATCAAACTCCCCAATTGAAGGTGATTTGATGATTTTGATTGATGTTTTAGTTGTTAAGAATTGAAGTATTAGTTTGACTTTTGGCCACTCAATTATGATTCAAATGTCCAAATTGGGAATGTGACCCCACTTTAAATATCTTCTCTTCAAGACCTTTTGAACAATTTGAAATGATAATTAATTTGGACAAGGACAAGGTTTGATCCCTAAAACCTTGTTACAAAGTTATGGTTTGAAATTCAAAATTCTCATGTGTCAAAATGCACATAGGAGCCTTCAGGATTCCTTATTGCACTCCCACACACTTCCCTCTCACAAGGGGAACATCTTTGGGTGCCTCCAAGTGGGGATTTTCTTTTTTGTAATTGAAAACCACATGAGTAAAAAATATAAGGTGCCATGTGTTAGGTAAAGTTTATAATTTAAATTGTTTTAATATAAGATTATGTTTATTCTCAAAATCCAATTACACAATATGCATTAGTAATATTAGAAAAATAGAATAAAAATGTAACATATGTATAAGATATTTTAGAGTTTTGTTAATTGTTAGTAGGTTCAATTCATAAGATGGAATGAGTGTAAGTTATATGAAAGGGAGCATAGTAGGTAGCACAAATGAAACAATATTTATCTCTAATCGAGACAAGGAGTTGATAAAGAGTTAAATGCAAGAACTTGGTTGTCCACACATTTGGGTTGTAATGCATGCCTTGTTCATTTAAGTATGGAACCCAAAAGTCTCATTTTCACTTTATATATTTTCCTATGGAAACAAACCAAATGTGTAGTATATGTAATGACTTTGTAAGTGCCAAAAATGGGACAATTATCATTTGAAATGTGATTTGATACTAAAATGTTTGTTGAAGTGTTTTTAAAACTAAAATTTTCCATTTCATGCATGATGTTTCTTTGATTACAAAAAATCACCTTCCTTTCCTTCATACTCTTCTCATTTTCAACTAAGACAAATATATGGGGCCAAATTCAATGTCACTATAAGATTTTAATTAAATCCAATATGCCTCTCATTGTGGTCCAAGCAATGGCGAAGCACGCGTGAAACGATTAGTCTACAACTTTATTTGGTTTAGTTTTCTTCAATGTTCTTTGTTTATTTTGTGTAATTGAAATGAGTGAAAATTGTTTGCGAAAATCATAAACTCATCCTAATAATTTTGAAGGTCTTGCTCCTTTTCTAAATTGGAAATTTGAGTGGTGCACCTTGATTTAAAACCATTATTGCTATAAAATTGAAAATGATGATTGATATGACTTGGCAAGCTTTGGGTTGCATCAACAAAATAATAATAACTAAAATGCTAGTTATTAAGGATAAATTCAAAAAGTTGTATAAAGAAATTTAATAGGACCCATTACTAATTAAGTTTCCTTGTGAAATAAGGAAAAGCTTGACCATTTTAATCACATAAAAAAAATAATGATTAGGTCTAAAGGTTATAAAGGTGCAATCAGAATCAAACAAGTCAAAAATCATGTCAGACACCCACCAAAACTTTTTCAAAATTGTAACTTTGTTAGATATTTTTTGTGCTATCACTTTAATTCCATATTAATCATGGGAAGTTATGCTAAATGACTAATATGAACATTGAAAAATTCAAAAAAGAAAAAATTTAAAAATATTTTGGGTTTTGGTTTTAATAGAAAAACCTTTGAATTTGAACAATAATTGCATCAAAATCAATCAAATTTATAAGTTACTAAACTAAAGACTTTCTTAATAAAAAAATTTTGATGGGGAAAATTTGAAATGATGTTAATATGTTACTCACATTCAAAAAAAATTCACATTTTGAAAGTTGTGGAATTGGATATTTGAAGAAATTTAAATCTATTAAATAAAAATTTAAAATTTCAAGAGTCTTTTACCACATCCAAATGGAGTGTAATGTACATGACATCTAAAGAAAATTTTTAATTTATGATACAAGAAAATAAAACATAAAATAGTTAGCATATTTTCATATAATTTGAAATTAAAATAGTTTTTCCAAAATGAAATATAAAATTTGGTAGAAGATGTACACTTTTAAGAAATTCTTAATTATGCATCAAATTTTAATTTTAAAAATGTGATGTATTGAAGAAATATATGTATTTTTAGTAACATATTGTGAAAAAAATCATTCAAAAAATCCATTCTATGAAAATTTGAAAATGACCACAAAAAGGATTGTAGTATTCAATGAATCCTTTGTCATTGTTGGCTCATTTGATTGTGATCACACCCATAATCATGTTTGTTTGTTTGTTTTTTTCCATTTCCACTTCCAATTTTGCAATGTGGCCACATTGGCTATCATCCACAAGAAGAATTAGCCAAATTTGACTATTGGTCAAAAAGGAAAGTAAAAAAATCTAATAATCATGTTATATTATTGGAATTGATTGTCTAAATATGGTGATTTCATAAATGTTTTGCTGAAAATCTATTGATTTCAACACATTATTTTCACAAAAATCCTTTGAATTAGTCACACTAGACTTCTTTTTTTATGACCAAATGATAAAGAATAACATTTGTTCTAATGGAAACAATTATTTACATGAACAAACAATTATTATAAGGGGTGAACTACAAGAATATACAATTAATTGTGTTGTCCTAATACATATATGTTATTGGAGACATGTACAAATATGATTGGGGTTTTCAAAGGATGTAGGTGGAGATTGAGATGCTCTAAAATCACTAAGGTCTAAAGTAGTGGGACAATGGAGATTTGAAAGTCCAAAAATCTAAAGTTGCACAAGAATTGACTTTAAGACAAACTCGTAGAGTGTAAAATTGTGTGCTAGGGATATCTTTAGCATAGAACCTTGAGGTCATCAAAGCTTAAGTTTTGTAAGCATCAAGGCTAAGCTTACATATGTGACTAGGGTTGTAAACAACTTTATAGTACAAACTAGAAGGGTTATTTGCCACTTGATCTTACACAACCTTAAATGCACACATTGTAAGTTTTTTTTTACCATCAAGTTGGTCATTGGACAACTATTTTTGGCACTACCGAAGTGGAAGAGACCTTGCATCCATGTAAGAGTTGGACCCTTGAACTCAATCCAAGTGCTATAGTTTCTTGGTCATAGCTTGACCACGTACGATTAAATAATTTATTTGGATAATGTAAATTGAGAACAATTGAAACTTTTTCCATAGATTGTAAATAAATTCCTTGGAATCGATTACCTTACCATGACCAATTGCTCCATCACCTTTGCTTGTTTTGTTTGGTAGGTATGTGGCAATTTACCACATAAAAGGTGATCATTTTCTAATGAGTTGTTTGTTTGGTATTTATTTTATTTTATTTTTTGGCACAAGGGTAGATGATGTTGTGTTAAGACTATGTTGATGGCCTCTTGTAATTTATAGTAGGGCAAAAAAAGTATGTTTGAATACTTGGTCATTTTACCAAAATGTACATAGGGTAGATTAAGTTATATATGTAATTCATTCTACATACCATGTACTTAAACTAATGTTTGACATAATTAATTTTCAAGGTCGCCAATTGGAAAAATAAAATCTTAACCCTGCATTTCCACTTTTCAAAAAATTGAACTTGATACTTTCCTATATGGACCAATCCAAACCCATGATTATTATTTTTTTCAAATTTCTAATATTGTGTCATGGGCTAGTGGCACAAAAATGATTTAAAATTAAATAGCAATGATAGGTAGGACATTTAAAAAATTGTAATCATGCTACTATTTGGTGACCTATAGGAATAAAAACCATTTAATCAACAAGCTTTTACAAAGGTCACAACCCCAAAAATAATTCCACATTTTGGCAAAATTTTGCACAAAAAAATGATGGTCTAGAAAATTTTAACAAATAAGATTTATTGCAATTATTACGTATTGTTGAAATTTTGGAATATTTAGATCAAGGCTATTAGACCTTTTTTCTGAAAATTTAATTATTTAAGCAAAGATAGGTGCAATACTTATTTTTGCATTTTTGCTAAGTTGTTTGATACCCAAGTACAATGCCAACATATAACTTACATTTTACCACCCCAACTTGATTTGGTTCAACATCAATCACAATGGGAAAATAGACTAAAGTCATATGCACAACTTGTAATTTCATCGAGTTGACATATTCAAGCATGACTAGTTCTATAATTTGAATAAACTATTAGTCATTTAGAAAGGGACTTTTAGATTCTCTAAAAGTTGAACTTTTCTTAATTTATTATTCAACTTTTAAATTAAGCAAATGACTCATATTGAAATTAGGACAATTACTCACCATGATAATGCATGGAATTTGATGACTCGTAAAAATATGAATAGGTAGGATAAGGCTTTAGGAAGATGTTCAATAAACTTCATTTTGTTTAGTATGTAAGGACTTGTTTGGACTTGTGTGATTATGGACTTTGATAATTGGAATGAAATGTTGTGTTTACATTGAGTTTTCATGCAAACTTTTGCATTTTCAAGATTCATATTTGGAGTGACAAATTTGGAACTTTTACACACAAGCCATGACATGATATTACACATGATTTCACAATTAAGTAGCAAACTACCTAGTCTCTATCATGTAAATACATTTAGGTATAATAATTCCATTTAACCATGTATATTAAACTTTTTTTTACGCATGTGGGCAACCATAATAATGTTTGAGTTTTCACAACATAATAGAAAATGAGTCTTTTATGGCCAATTTTGCTTATAAATGTTTCATTAGCTAGGCACTTGGCATAATTGACCATGGAATGTTCATTTTCCTACATTGAAAGAAGGGGTACATGTCATAGATCTAAGGCTAAATTCCAATGATAGTGCAATTTTGCCTTTTTAAGTATGACAACTAAAGGGAGCCTAAATATCCATCCCTCATTTAAATTCTTAGTTTCTAACCTATCCCTTCCAATGTAAAGAGTTTTATGAAGGAATTTGGTTATTAAGGAGTGTTGATTTTGAACATAAAACATTTGAGAAATTTCTTAGTGTATTTGGAAGACATTTTTTATTTGTGAACATGCTTCCTAGGAAAGAAGAAGGACCTTACACCTACTATCTAAATTTGGGAGGGACTAGTTACATGTCTATGTTAGGGTAGATTATAGTTTAATAATACTTGGCAACCCAATAATATGTAATTATTGATAGTAAGGTAACCATTACCTTAATTATTCATGAAGGTGATGTCAACTTTAGCCAAGGTTTTAAAAGGACTAAATGGTTAAGTTAATGCCACAAAATTAAGATCTAATGGAGATATTTGGATACGATTGGCATTTTTTTAAGCAAAATTTTTCCACTTGGCAACAAGGGAGGGCATGTCATTTCTACAAAGGATTTTCTAGGGGAAGATCCCCCAAATTTGTAACATTTTGAGGAAAAGGTTGATGTTGCCATTTTTAAATACAGGTTCTTGCAAGTTGTTAGTGCATATCAAAGTTTTTAAAATATTATCTTTTATTTTTGACATGTAGCTAGACTTGGTTAAATCTTCTTGTGGAGGATTGCAAATCCACCTACTTTTTAAAATTGAAAAAAAACTTGGATACAATAGAGGGTAAGGTAGCCACTTTTGTAAGCTAAAGTTTGTGGATGAAGAGGATACACAAAGGTGTATTCATGATTGGGGTACCAAAAAGGAATGTTTTATATTTTAAAAATTGCAAAGGACAACTTTATACTTTTGTTTATCTTACATTGTTATATTTGTAATGAATTGATGTATGTTAATATATAAATAATTTCTTTTTAAATTAATAAAAATAATTTAAAATAATTTGGACATTATATAAATGTCATTTTGAGTCCTATAAACTAATTATATCAAGTGTTTAAACTGCCTTTTTTTAAAAGGAATAAAAAAGACTGCATAAAGTCGTACAATTGATTTCAAATTTTTTGTACAACAAAAACATGTTCCATTCTATGAAAGTACATTTTCATTTGTGAACTTGATGAAAAATCAAATCATACAAAAATTTGAAAGTCTTTAAATTTTGAAGGAAATGGTTGCAAAGCAAAGGACTCATTTTTTGAACCATTTAGCAAAAAAATTATGTTCAATGGGTTCAAAATGTCTAGCTTTAAGTGTAAATCATATGTGTAGGAAATAATCTTGCCAAAAAACATGGTTGATTGTCCATTGAAATTCATTTTGGGATTTTTTGCATTTTTGGCTATAAACTAAAATATTGATACACAATTATGTATGCATGTGAAAAATCACCATCATCACATGGACTATTTTAAATTGGACTATTCAATTTTTTTCACTTAAATTTGTTTCAAATAAATGTTATTTACAAAACGTAGCCCAAAAAGTAGCCCTACAAAAATCCTAGAATCCTTTTTCCTTTTTTTTGAACCCCAACCTTGAATAAACTCATAGAAAAGTGGAATTTCTCTCTCTTTGTTTTTGTGATGTGTGTGTATGTAAAATATGTTGTTTTGGAGATGAGAAAAAGTGTGTGTGCACATGGCAAAATGGTGCAATTGGTAAAATTGTTAGAAGATTATTGGGGCAATCCTTTTTCGAGGCTAATTTAAAGCTTGGATATGATAGTTACTTGCCATTATCACTAACATTTCAAAATGTTGTAGATGTTAGTAAGCTTGGTTGTATGATATATAAGATTACAAAGTATCATACCACTTTTTTTGCACATTAAAAAAATTTGTTTATATTTCTTTGGAATCTTGTGGCCTAGAAGTAATTTGTTTACAAGTATTCATTGAAGTATTAATATATGTTGTTACCATTACTAGTTAACAATGGTAGTAGAAAAATCAAATCAAGTGTGAATGTTTTTAATTTAGATTACCATTGTCAGATGCATGATAATTTACATGACCAAAAAGTTTGCAAGTGCATGAGAACTAAAACAAAATGTAACAAAAGTAGGCATAAACCTAAATACAACCATAAAACATTGTATCTAAAACAAGGCCACAAAGTATGCAAAGAAAAAAATTCAAATATAAAACTTTACTTAGAATATGGAATGTTTATAAATATAAAATGAAATAACAAGGTTAAATTATAAAGTTATACACTTTAAATTGGTGTTGAACAAACTGAAAGTAATATGGGGAACCTTTGTTTATACACATTCAGGGGACTAAGATTTAGAAGCTTCCACAAAGGCTTCCATATGACATGTTGTCAAAAGAACCTTCTTGATCACATTCCTAAACACATTATGGATAAAAGAAGGATAATATGGCGAACTACCTTTGTTTATACACATTCAGCAGACTAAGATTTAAAAGCTTCCATGGAGGCTTCCATACAACATGTTGTCAAAAGAACCTTCTTGATCTTGTTCCTAAACACATATTATGGATAAAAGAAGGATGATGGTGGAAGAATTTATGGATGAAAAACACGATGGGACAATGATGAATGAAATTCATCAATGATAAATAATGTTAACCTATACTAATGTCGGCCAATGATGATCATCATGGTGTTGGATGACGATGCATGGGTTTCCTTTAGTTAATATATTACCATCCATGATAACCATTTGTTCATGATTGTCTTTTGCAGGTTGTTATTAAATATGTTGTTGAATCAATAGTCATGTTTTTAAAGTGAGAATAGGTATTAATAGGTGTTGATCCTTTTCAAATTTGGTTACCATTTAGTGAATCTTGTTCCTGAATTGATCTTTTATTGTGTTGAATTGGTTTTTATTTGGTCTTTTTGTTAAAGGTAACATGTGTTATCAATAGTTGGTATTACGATGTTAAGATGATGATTGGTGGTAACACTTGGGGAATTACTAACATTCTAGTGTATTGACTATTGGAAAGTTGAACCAATGGCCCCAATAGTGAAATGGTGTTAAGATAAATCAATAATTGAAGTGTTTGAGTGCCATGGGTAAAGGGTGAATTTGACCATGAGAGACAACAAGGACCTTATTGATCCAACTAGGAGTAATTTAAAAATTTAAAAATTATCTACATTGTCATTACTAGTTCAAAATTGTAATAAAATAAGATTTTCCACCATTAGTAATACCTATAATGTTTAAGGTAGACCATGGGATATTCCATTAGGTTACCATCATGACTAGGGTAATGAATATAAGTTTTTAGAAAAGGTTCGGATGTAATCTCTATAATAGAAACCACATGAAATGTTAATTATGCAATTTTGATGTACCATATCTAGTTTGAAAATTACTTTTATATATGAATGAAATAAATATATCATTTGTGACATTGTGTTTAATTATTCATGAATTTGGAGTCATTTCATTATTTTGTTAAAATCTTTTTACATACACAAAACACTTGTTGAGTAGTACTTTAAAAAAAATATTATTATGAAGTTATTTTTTGTCACTCAAGCTTCCCATTAAATGCTTAAAAAAAATTGAGTTCAAATATACTTTTAAAAAAATGCCATATGTATTGAACTATTCCAAAATCTTTCTAAATTTTCACACATATTGGAGGCATCTAGTCAAAATGATTTTCAAATGTTCTTAATGATTATAATAATTTGGAAGCTGTGGCTCAAAGCAAAGTTTTAAATTTGATTTTATAATTTAATGTTTGATGTAAAAGTTTCAAAAATTCTTTACATTATGGGTCATATTTGGTCTCAAAATTAGTACTAAACTTGACAGACTACTTGAAAATTTTGTATTAAAAATAAAAAACTTGGTATTATTAATCAATACAAGGCCACATGTCAAAATGCATTCCTTATAAAGGACTTTGTACTCGTGCAACTGTGGCTCTTTTTATTGTGATTGGACCCATTATATCAAATTGCAAAATGAATTGTAGAAAATTTGGCAACATGACTACCTAAGGGAATGCAAGAAAATATGGAACACCACTAGGAGTTAAAGAGGGAGAGGACTAAAAGGGAGGTGTCCACTATCCACATAATTTCATATTGTTAGGTAAAGAGAAGAACAACAAAGTGTTATATATGCAATGGCCATGCCATTTAATTAATATCAACAATGGATATTTTATGGTAAATTGGTCATAGCTAGGAGAAACATTAAAAATTAATTTTTTTAAATGTACATCATCATGTTGTTGGAAAAGAAAAAATTTCATTTTTTAACATCATGTTAGTTATGAGGAACCTAAAAGGATCTCACATTAAATGATAATGTGTTCGAGGAACCTATATAAACATTTAAAAAACTATTACCAAACCAAAACTAACAAGGAAATGTTGTAAAATCCCTTTCAATTTTTGGAAATTTAATGACTTTATTTTCAAAAATTAAAATAAATAATTCCCTTTTCATATTTATTCTTCACGTTTGTGCAAAATTTCAAACCAAAAAATAAAGACAATTTGTCATGACATGTGCATTTGAATGTTTTCAATCACATTGTCACATTTTGAAAAAAAAACATGAATTGGTGTATGGTGGGTGCCTTGATTATTTTTGGAAAAGGTGGTTACATATTAAGTTTGGTGGGTTATGGATCGGTGACAAAAACATTTAGGGTTGGGTGCACATTCAAAGTGGTGGCAGATAAAACAAAATGTCAAAAAATGAATGTGATTCCTTTAAGAACCAAATCCGGATGAGTCATTTCACCTAGTTTCTTTGGGGCAAAATCCCTTGAAGCTACTATATTCTATAGTGATTTTCAACACAATATCCTTGCCTTATAAAACATGGCCAACAAATTATATGACTATGGAGGTAACAATACCCTACTAATACCATAATTATTCAAGGGACCATTAGTAAAAAAAATCAAGAAACAACAAGGCGGAAAAAGATTAATCCTTGGATAAATGCATGTTATATTATGTTGTTATGCAAAACTTATGGAAAGTATCAAAAGTATTAACACACAAGATTTCACTCATTTTGAATTTTTATAGAAATCAAATATGATTGATTTGGTCCTTAAAAAAGACAAATTATATAAATCATGAATATGCAAGTGATTCATAATTGTGTACTTATATAAATATACACCAATAATTTCATAAGCGTTGTTTAAAACACCATGTTTAACAACAATTTACCATTTTTCATTGGGAATGAAATATTGACATTCACCATTTATTAATCCCATTGACTTGAACTAAATAAGGATGAACCTTAAGATGCATTGGAGGTTTTGTTGGTTATGACCTTTTAAAAAATATTGGTCATGAGGATATTAAATTCATTACATTTTTTTTTGCATTTATATTTAAATAATTGTTGTGGGGATAGATGCTTTGTTAAGTACATCAAATCGATGACCCTTTTTTGCAATTGGATAGGAACATGGTAAGTTTCAAACAAGTCCATCACAGTGAAGTTGTAAATTACCTAAATGTGACGAGGATTCTTCATAGAAAGGCTTGTGACTTTTGGAGCATTTTATTTGGAACATGTTATATATATAAGAATAATGAAAATCACACAAATCATTCACAATGTGGACAATTTAAGTGCCATCTATTGGTGGTTGCAATTTCAACTTAAAAAAATAAATGTGTATGTATATTCAATGCAATTGAAATTATAATGGTGTATTTTGATGCTAATTGGCAAGTTAACATTTGGGTTTAAGGTTAATAAACCTAAAGCTCAAAATGTGTTTCATGTAATGTTATGATGATTTTTGGTGCTGCTTTGACAACCCATATTAAAAACATGTTCATGTATCAATTTTTTGCAACATGATATCCAAACCCTTAAAAATGATAATGTCCATGTACATACCTACATATTTTCTTTACACATTTATTTATCTTTTTCCTCAACTTTTTGTTTGGGAATGTTGCAATTTTGACTCTTCCATTTTAATGTGTTGCTTATTAAAGGGTCTCTCCCATCTCCCCCAAGTGTGTAAAAAAAAAGAATTTGAACTTTTTAAATGCATGTACCATTGCATGATTAAAATTCTATCTTGATTATATTTAGTTGAACTTTTTGCCATAGTTAATGGTAGGCACCTCAAAATGAAATAAGGTTATTTGTTCGGACAAGGTCCCTCACATTGGTTTTTTTGGTTGTTAGAATTGTGCACAAAAATGGTAATCTTAGACTTGTGGAAGCGATGGAACCAATTTCTTAATCAGAGGGGTCCACACAAGGGGAGGTTTTTTTAAACATGTTTTGTGTTCATGTGCTCACACAAGGGCCACATAGAAAGTGATTTAGTTTAAGGTTTAGGAAGAAAGTGGAAAAAATAGGGTTTATGGAAAAAACAGTGAAATTAGGGTTTAAGGAGAAAGCAAAAAAATTAAGGTTTAGGGTTTGGTGTGGAGGCGGTTTGATTTGTTTGTGGTTTTGCTCGGAGGTAGTTTTGCTATATGGTTTTAACATGAAAATGATGTGGTGGCATGTGGAACTTTTTTGTTTAGAACATGGGAAATAACTACTGTTGCGTTTTTCAAGTTAGTGCATAGTTCAACTTGTTTGTGTGTGTTTAATGGGGAGGCAGTTTGATTTGTTTGTGGTTTCACGTGGAGGTAATTTTGTTATATGGTTTTAGCATGAAAGTGACGTGGTAGCAAATGCATTTTTTTTGTTTGTAGCATGGGACGTAACTATTATTGCATTCATCGAATTGGTGCATAATTCGATGTATTGTTTTCTTTTTCAATATTCTTTGTTCTTTGGTTTGTTTAACCATACAACTGAGGTGGTGGCATGAAATGTTTTTTGTTTAGATTGTCGTAGGTAGTTATTATTGCAATTTTGCAACTGGTGTGCAACTTAATTTTTTACTATTGTTTTTGAACATTTGTTATTGTTGTTGTTGCTAGTTTTGTGTGGTTTGTTTGAATGTGGAAATTAGGTGGTGGCATGCATAATTTTTTTTTGTTTAAAGCATGGCAAGTGCGTTTTTTGACTTGGTGCTAATTTTTTGTGGTTTGTTTGCTTTCTTATTATGTAGCTACAAGTAGTTTGTTGTTGTGGTCTTCATGTGTAGGTGTTATTGTTGGGTGGTTGGTGGGGGTTATGGTTTGGTGATTTGATGGTGGCTATTAGTGATTAAAGCTACAAACCATAGATTTATGATTATTAGGTTGAGTGTTTAGGAAATTGTGAGCTCTCTAAGCACATTTCAAAATCTAGTTTGCAAATGGTCTTTAATGACAATGATTTCAAAATGGTTGCTTGTAGTGTTAGGTGGGAGCACTATTTTGACGTAATTGTTGTTGCTATGTCTTTTGTCATGTTGAAAAAACAAGGTACAAGTTTTTTGTTGTGTAATAAGGATTCTTCCTACATGAAATGAAGTATAAAGTAGGTTGCAAAAATGTTTATTCTTGAGCAAAAAAGGAAGAATTTTTCACTCGAGAGCGATCCTTGATGTAATTGTTGTTGTTATGTCTTGTGTCATGTTGAAATAACAAGGTACAAGTTGCTTGTTGTGTAATAAGAATTCTTCTTACATGAAATGAGGTTTAAAATAGGCTACAACAATGTTTATTTTTACGTAGGACAAGAAGAACTTTGGTGGGCTTGGAAAGAGGATTTTTAAAATTTGATTGTCATTCAATGAAGGTTTCTAGTTATTACAATGAATAACTCCAAGCAAATTACTATATGTTATTGTCAAAGCTTGGCAACTTATTTATCTTTAGTCAGTTGGGTGTAGAACAAAAAAAAGTTTGTATACGGTGTTGACTGATAACCATCTTGCAAAATTGTTGTTTCTATTTTGAAATGGGAGTAGTGTGAACATGTGATTGTTATTAGTAGTTGTTGATCTAATGATGCATTTAAAAGTTGTCACCACCTCAAAATGTAGGTTTTGAAATGAAAAAATGTTTGTACAATGTTTGTGAATATCTTGAGCTTGATGCGAAGAGTTGAGTGAGTTAAAAAATATCATCAGAACCATTGCTAAAAAGAATTCCTTACCAAGAACAATAATAGTTCAGATTGTTGTGCTATGTTTTGGGAATTTATTCATTTAATAAGGATTTTAGTTAGTTTGTAGTTTGTTATTAATTTCTTAATAAATGTTGGTTTGTATTGTGCATGTATGGAAATGTAAGACATGGAATTTTTAAAATTTTAACTTGACATCAAAATTTTATATAAAGAAGCAAATTTTGTTATTAATTTCTTAATAAATGTTGGTTTGTATTGTGCATGTATGGAAATGTAAGACATGGAATTTTTAAAATTTTAACTTGACATCAAAATTTTATATAAGGAAGCAAATTTCCAAACTAATGTTAGGGTTGAGAATATAAATATTTTTCAGTTGAATGTTGTGGTTGTTTTTGTGAACCTAGGTTGATAAATTTTAGACATAATTTGCAACAAATAATTTGGTAAGTAAATGTTTTCTTTTGAGATATTTGGTTTTTGTCGCAAAAAAAAGGAATGCATATTTTGAATGCCATATTTGTAAGATTGTTTGAAATATATTATTAATTAATCAAACATTAATGTGAATTGTTCTAGAATGTTTTATAATGTTGCAAAATTTAAGATTATAGGGTTTTGTACAAAGTTTCCATGTGGTATATCCAAGTGTGAAAATGGCACATGTTAATGTTTTGCAGTTGAATTATTTCTATCCGTGGAAATTATTAGTTTTCCTATAATAATATGAAATGCGTATTGCCAAGTGTTATCATGAGATTTTTTGTATTGGAAATCTTAAAATGAACCCTAACCCAAAAGTTGTATGTTTTAATTAATAATCAAAGCTTAAACCTAATTCTTAGACATAAAGTTCACACCTAACCCTAAAAGAGAGTTAAACCCTATATTTTCATTAATATTTTAGAAAGAAAACAAAAAGTTCCAACCCTAGCCCTTGCTATTAGAAAAGTTTTAATTCCTGACCTTGTATGTATATAATGTTGATATTGGAACTAATTTTTATGGTCTTTTATAGTGAACAATGTCTTGCTTATATAAACTCTCCCTCCATAACCATAATTTTTTAATAATTTTGTAAGTGTTATGGAGATTTAAATGTATGGGGTCTAGAGTTTTACCCACAATATGTACAATTGGTTGAAATTTATAGCATTGGAAGACTTGTAACCTTTTTGGCTAAGAATGTTTGGAGTTCTATGTTTGGTGAACAACTTTTGACAAACTTTTCAACCATTTTTGTGATTCATGTGCATGATGTTGCAATTGTTAAAAGATTGGTGGAAATCCACAACAAACATACTGAAAGGCGGGATTCTGTAATGAATTTTGAAGTATGTAAAAGAGACTTCTTCTTTTCATTTTGGTTTACAAATTTCTCTTATGAAATTTCCAAGCTGTTAATTATTCACATTTTGTTTTTAGTATAATAATCCTTTGCAAATTATTTCATAGAATGTAACTTTGGAGGTTTTTGGCAAGTTGGTTATTCCCATTGGAGCTAGTTGTTTTGAAAATTTTCCACACGTTGTCAACTTCCATATATAACAATTCAGAATGATGGCCATTACTATTATAACTCCAAAAACATAGTTGGAGTTGAAAGTCAACCTTGGATTTCCTACAAAATAAAGCATTAGATTATGGATCAAATATTTACTTGGTCATGATTTGATAAGTCTTGAAAACTTTAAACAAAAACAAGGTTTTTTTAAAGGTTGTTTTGAAATAAGAACCCAAAAGGTATATTCATCTTAAGTTAATAGTTGAAATTGTTGGATTTTATATTTTTAATAAAATTGACCATAATTTAAACCTTACGACTTGTTTGTTGTATATAAGATACTTGTATGTACATATGGTAGTTATGATTTCATGCTATTGGTTTTGAATAGATGTGTGTATTTTTTGTGGACAAGACCATCTTTTCAATTGTAGATATTTTTATGTACATGGTCATTTGCAATTGTGTATATTTTTTGGAAACTTTGATTTGGGATAATCTAATGTGGGAAAAAAATTGAGCTTTTGCAAACTTACTTGTGGAAAACTAAAAAAAATCTTAATTGATTGAAGGTTATCTTTTTTGGCCAAGTTTGAATTGACAAATCTATTGGGATTTTTTTTTGAATCACCTATTAGATAATACAAAAGATTTGTATCACATCTTCCTTAATAGATTAATATTAATAAGAACGAATAGTAAAATTATGTAAAAATAATAAAATATTTTAAAACTTAAAAAATTAAATAAAAATATTTAATGAGATACAATAATAATACAATAAATAAATAAATTGTAGAAATATAAAAAAGTTAGATTTCCAAAATATTTTATAAATAGTATAAATAATCCTGACAATAAAAAAAATTCAAAAAAATGAGATGATTTAATTTGGAGTTTCACATCCTTGTCTTTGTTATTTAACATAAAAAGAAAAATATAGAAAAATAATAAATATTTAAATTTACAAGTAAAAAACTTAATCATTATATTTGAAGGAAAATCAATAATTAGTCAAATCAAGTATTATTAAAATATTAAATAAAAAATGGACATAGATATTGAGTTGAGAAAAGTTGATTTGAAATGATTTATTAATTTTCACTATAATGTGGGTGATTGTTTATTTGATGCAATAACACATTTATAAAAATATTCTATTAGTTCTATAATGATATGGAAAAATAATATGTCACATTTACAAGAATGTTTAGGGCTTGACACATTGAAATCTTTTGAATGTTGTAGGTGAGAATTAAAATTTGAATTTTTGCATGATCTCCACCGTGGGAAAACAAATGAAAAACATTATATTCAAAAAATGTCCATTTCAACATTAGATGGTGGATCATAGGGTGATTTCACTGCTATTTATTGGATATTTGAATTTGCATCATTCAATTCATATTTGAAATTTAAAAAATGGTTGGATAATGGTTCAAATTCAACAAGAAAATGCATCAACAGTTTTAAACTTGGTATATGGGAATAATCATTTTGAACTTGCTGACTTGCTGCTATTCAAAAATTACAATTTTATTCCTATTTTTACTCATAATGATGACAAAAAAAAAGAGAAAATCGTTAATCATGATATGGATATAAAAAATGAAACAAAAGCCTATGATAAAAGAAAAAAAACTTAATTAGAATTTAAAAATAGATAACAATTTGTTACAAATTTAAAAAGTTGATTTTGATTACATGTTTGCAAGAATTTGATATTCATTATCCAGATTTGTGTTTAAACACATTACAAATCAAACGACATTTCAAGAAATACCTTGAAAAAAAAAGAAAAAAAAGTCATGTAATATTGATATTTGTTCTAAAAATAATGAACATTTTTCTAATATGTAATTGAAAAAAAAGAAAAAATAACAATGATAAGAAAAGAAAAAAACCTTCAGCAATTAATTCAATAAAAATAGATATTAAATGTTTATAATAAAATGCTTCTTTTCTCTAATCTATTAATGAAAAAATTAAAAATATTCTTAAATATAAAGAAGATATCAAATATATTGTTAAACATGTATGTTATTGTTGTCAAAGGTTATATTTTAAATATCATATTTTTGTTGCATCAAAACCATATATTGAAAAATTCCTGGATGGATTAAAAATGAAAAAACCTATCAAAGACATATTAATATGTAAATCTTGTAAAAAGAAATTTGACATTGGAAAACCTTTTGACTTATTTTTATGAAATCATATTATAACTAATAAACCAAATATGAAACTTCTTTTAATGTTAAATAAAATAGAAGAACATTTAATTGCACCACATTTAATATTCACACAAATATTTCAATTACAAGGATATGAACAATATGGTTTACATGGAAGTATTGTCAATGTTCAACAAATGTGAATATTATTCAAGCTATTTTACATTGAATGATGTATGAAGATTATTCAATTTTTTTCTTCTTAAAAAAATTAGAATATAAATTTATATATATGTCTGGTTATGTTCAACTTAACATAGTTATGAAAGCATTATGAGAAATTCATAAAATGCCTTTGTATATAGCTACAAATGTTGCAATAAAACCAAATGGGCAAAGTTTAATAGAATTGGCAAATGCAAGTGGAAATAATGATTTTAAAATTGAACAACTTCGAAACAAATAATAAAAGAAAACTTTGAATAAACATTAGTACAAAACATATTAAATCTTAAACAAAATATTGATGCTAATTCAAAAAACTTAACAGTTGCTCTAGAAGAAGGTTTTCAACCACTTGGATTATTTTGTGATCCATATTTAGAAGAATACAATTTCCCAACATTGTTTTATGGCAATCCAAGACCATTTTTTACATGTTCATATCAAAAGATAATGCAAGCTGAATTAACAAGTATTAATAGAAAATTTGCATATCATATAATAATATATATTTCAAAACAATCAAAATTTTAATACATTTTGTATTGTCTTTCATGTGGATTCGTATACAAAAAGCAAAATTATTTGGTCAAATCTTCACAATTAGTGACATTTCAAAAAATTGTAAATTTGGATAAAATATTGAAATATGATTTAGGTTATAAAGAATTAGGTCATATTATGACATCTCTAAATTATTTAGATCTATTTAAGATATTTTTGCATTGATTAGACAACTTGGACCTCCATTTTTTTGGTAAAATTTACAACAAGTGTAAATAATTGGCCTATTTTTGTAAAGACATTAAAAGATTTACATGTTCAAAATCTTAATATAGAAAAGGAAATTTTATTAAACATACAAAATCTTGTTTAGGGCTATGACAAACATAAGATGAATAGTTTTCAAAAACTTCATAAAAGTAATAATCATTTATTTAGTAAAATAAATGATTATTTTTTATAAAGAAATCCCAATCCATAGGTTTAGCCCATGATCATGGATTGTTATGGTTTAAAAATGCTCATAAATTTGGAATTTCTACAAATGAAAAAAATGAAAATTATGTTGATAAATATTGAACAACTAATCAAAGTATTTTGAAAATAGAAATTCATCGTAGTCAAATACACCAACACAAACAAACATGTGGAAAAAAAAAACAACCAATTTGTTGATTCCAATATCCAAAACCATTAGTGAGATTTACAAAATATTATCACCTTTAAATGAAAACGATAATAATTCTAATCTTTGTAAAATAACTTTCCAAATTTTCAAAAAACTTGTTAACATGGGATTAGGTGTAGACATTTCATTCGATCAATTTTAATCATATTAAGAATTAAACAAACAAACTTATTTACTTGCTTTAGAATGTATAATATGAAAACCAACATTGATATTTTATGATACAAATATGTTCCTATCACATACATTTTCAAAAACAAATTTAGGTGCTGAATTTCTCATTGATGTTTTCAATAAAAATAGACAACAAGCTCTATTCATAATTGCAATTTATAAACCACCACAAATATTGAACACATTTTTTTTCATTTCCATTTTAAAAAACATAGTTACAAAAATCCCTACAAATTGTCCAACCATAATAATTAGAGATTTTAATATAAACATGTTAGCATATACAACTAAATCAATAACATATTCAATGAACACCCATAATTTCTGTATTACATTTATAGAAAGCACTTGACACTTAATAATACACAAATGTACCATATATGGACCAATGCCACAACACAATAATATAATATTGGATCAACACAAACTTATTGGACATATCATAACCTTGTATACTTTGCATTTAAATTACTTAATTTTATTCCTCAATTTATTATACCATCCATTGATGAACAAACTTTGAACAAAAGAAAAATTCAATCCAAATGAAATTACAAAAACTTTTAAGAACTAATTTTTATTTCTTTACAATGTTATAGTATGAAAAACACGCAAATTCTAAAGATTCAAATATCTATATAAGGTTTTAAAAAATCTTTGTGACTTCTAATTCTTCAATCATATAAAAATATAAGTGCATATATTGTCAACAAATATCAATACATGAAACAAAATAAATAAATAAAAAAACATAACACCAAATAATTTTAAAACCCAACATCTGTCATTGAATAACGTGATAAAGATTTATAAAATACATTTGTATATAATTCTAATATTTTAAATAATGCTAATGGTCAATTGCTTATTTTACATTTCCATTTACAAGACTACATCATTCTTAAAACATTTAATTAATTTTCAGGGATAAAAACCACTCTATATTCAATAATTTTGGCTCCATCAATCCGAAAATTGTGAAACATGAAACATGCACATTGTCTCACGGAGGGTTTTTCCAATGGTAGGAGAAGTGTCGCAAGGAGCCCCACACATTTGCACACTTGGTTAGTTCTGATTTCTAAAGGTGCATTCACACTTGGTGTTAAGGACTCTAGTATTAAGTCCCGTATCACCAAGCTAGTCATTTAGAACCTAAACCTATTTTATCACAAAGATTTTATCTTAAGTTAACATTCACTTAATATTAAACAATCACCCATTTAACATTGCGTACCACCTAAGATGCCACCTAGATGTTCACTTAACACTGATTTACCATTAAGTGTGAATGCACACCTTAAGGCTCTTAACTTATCAGCATGAGAATTCATGTAATTAATTCAAGTTGATTGTTCTAGGTTCTTTTATTTACTTGAAAGAAACAAAGCAATCTAGCATAATGAGGTATATTAACGTACTTAAAAATAATTTCTCTCACTCATTCAGCTATAATAAAAAAAAAGTCATCCAACAAAGCATCCCAATACCCAACCTCAAGTAAGCTCCTAAGGTAATAAATGATAGATCAACTAGAGAATTCATGAGTTTATTCAAAATTGGTCAGCTATGTTCTTAATTGTAAAATTCTTACATCCCCAAATGTAAAATGATTTGAGCTAAAAGATGAGCATTCAAAACAAACGACCATTTATGGACCATTTAAGATGATCATTCCTCACCTCCCCACCTCCCCCCTTTACTTACATGCCTACAACCCCCCCCCCATAAAAACACACACCCAACCGCCCATTAACTTACGCCTTTAGTTCACCACCACATAAAGGAGGACAAGAGGACACAGGTGACCAGTGCCACCTCCCTCCCCCCATTTGCCAACGCTTAACTTTGTCACCACACCACACTAGGTTTTAGTACTTGGCCCTTGTGGAAGGGGGGATTGGGGAAGGTGGAGCGGGTGAGGGGGGGGGGATGGTAAATAATCCAACCATATGAAACTGAACTGAATTAAATGCCATTGCCATCCTCAACAAATAGAAGAGTTAACAATAATAAATAGACCAGGCCATGAAAATGATGATGGTGAAGCAAAATAAGTAAAAGGAGTGAGAGAGTCAGACCTTTTTGAAAATATGAAAAAAAAGTGTCACAAATTACAAGAAGAAGAAGAAGCAGGGGGAGGAGGAGAGCATGTGTGCACATACTGAAAATGCGTGAACTATGAAAACCAACAAAAGGAAGAATGGAACAAAGGAATTCTGAATGGTGCTCCTCCTCTCTCAACAGGGCGGTTTTAACAATTTGTTCTTCTTTTTTGGCCTTCCTCTTTCTTGTTGCATGCATCACAGTTTGCCGCCCAAATTGAAATCTTTTTTGTTTTGGAAGTTTTCGATACGGCATATATATATGTACTAAGTTCAAGTATACCTATATATATCTCTTAAGGACCCCTCGACCGTTTTGCTAAACGAACAATCCATTCCCCATACTCACTCACCAAATAAATAAAGAACCCCTCCCTTGGGTGCTAAAGAAAATTCAATTCTTTTGGGGAGCCCCCCACCAATAAAAAATACATTAAAAAAATAAAATGCAATATATTGGTTGTTGAGTGAAAATGATAAGTTAATTAATTTAAAAGAAAATAATTTTTAATAATTAATTTAAATATAATATAATATAATATAATATAATATATGTAATAATCTGATGTAAATTAATATAGAGTGACTTTGATATGTATATATTAAGAAGTAAAAAAAAACTAGAATGATAAAAAAAAAGGTTAAACAATTATTTAATACCTCTAAAATTGATCATTTGACACATGTAAATCTCAAACTTTGCACTAAGTGTCCCTCTAAATCTGATTACATAAAATAATGATGAACTATTGAAAACCGTATGGAAACATAAGAGAGAGAAATAAAAAAGTAAAAGGGTGGTGGTGGAAAGGGATGTTACTAAATAAATTGATAAAAACCTCCCCATCTCCTTTACCATTCCTATTACATATGATATTTTTCTCACATTTTTCAAAGTGCAAGTTAAATTAAAATTTAAAAAAAAATCGATTTAAATATTAGAGTACATTCCATAAATCCAGAGCTTTGCGCCACCCCCCCCGCCCCCCCCCCCCCCCAC
>Ga0209611_10002882_pt1 | contig 30138 bp, 23 predicted proteins | sample S1TSphgellanicum_3_FD_187693 | JGI IMG/M metagenome (GOLD analysis project Ga0209611, IMG submission 187693) | Host-associated microbial communities from peat moss isolated from Minnesota, USA - S1T2_Fc - Sphagnum magellanicum MG (SPAdes) (version 2) | ecosystem: Host-associated > Plants > Peat...
CGGGGGTGCTAGTTCCAGATGAAAATGCTTTTCCCTATGGCCAGTTCTGCAGCAGAAACATAAAAAATGATTATGTAGCAGAACGTCACGTCACGGACGAAAAGACCAAGTGAATTTATATATAAGATTGTGGAAAAATTTATGGGCCAATATTTCTAATTGCAAAGTACATTGAAGAAGGGTAAAAAGTACACCCAAGTATTCAATTAAATATGTAACCCATGTAAAATTGGTTGCAAGTCTTGACTTAACTTTTGAATTTTGATAATGATGCAAGAACTAAAAAAATTCAGTCGATGGTTTAAATCTAAAATTCATCCTCGCAAACATGTTTTATACATGTAATTGGAATGTTTAAATGTGCGGGCTAGTAGTTCAATTATAACCTATTTGTCGATTGAATAACTTTCAACCAATGTGCCCAAAGTGTGTATGAATGTGAACATTGAAATAACTCCATTGTGAAAGGCATTTGTATAAAGCATCAGAGTTGTACCTACATATGTATCTCATCTAGGTACCATCATTGAAGGATCAAGATAACTTCAATCATCTGAAGGGAGGAACACTATGGCATTAAAGCAAGATAGATAATGAATTGGCAAGTACATGACATGGCACTACAGGTGGGGTATACCTCAAATGTATAATAGACATGTCCATGGGATGCCTGCATATGATGTGACATGAGGATATCCCATCCCTACAATGTGCCTTATTGCAAACCGGGAAATGATAAAGTGCAAGGAACATGACCAACGATTTGGGAGCATGATGTTCATGTTTAAGGGTGTTTTGGCAATTGTGAAGGGATGTATGTATGTACAATTTTGATATATGTCATTAACATTGGTGGTGGGTCTACATATTTAGCCACTCAATAAACACATGTTTGAATGACAAAAACATAAAGTGCAAAGTTTGAACTCCACACAAAATTTCACCAAATTTCAACTTGAAAAATATGATTTAAACCAATAGAAAGGATTTTTCAAGGAAAAATTCCCCAAATTCCCAAGATTTTTTTATAATAAGTTTCAGTAGGTAGCCAAAAATGTAGAAGGTTTTTTGTTTTTTTTTTCCTTCTTTCATATCTAGTATGTAGCCCAAATTGGCTAAATTATTTTCTGGATGATCACCCTTTGACTACATCACAAAATCCTTAAAAGAAACCCTGCTACCTACACAATAACCACTTACAGCCCCCAACTACTTCCGTATTGTACTTACCAACTTACATAGGTAGCTTATATAGGTTGTGTAACAGGAAAGTAGGAGGGTTTTACAAGATAGGTTACCAAAATGGGACCTTGATAACTCAGTTGTGGTTAGCAATGTACTGACCATGAGAGACTGTTGGTCTGTTCGAAGCCCACCTACCTGGCTACCTGGTGTAGTCTCCTAGCCCTCTCAAGTCCCCTTGAAACCAATCCCCCATAAACAAATCTGGTTTTCCAAAACATTTGGCAACTCTGAAGCACTTGACCGTCTCATGCAAGACCAGTGGACAAATCAACAGAGGGGTTGTTATATTAGTCCATCCAGACTTCAGGCTTCCAGATGAGGATTCAAATACTCCAGTTGTGACCATGACTCACATTTTAACACAGTACCCACATACCTCTCTGTGAATAATCAGCAGAAACTTTATCCAGCCATCTTGTCATCTGTGATAAAAAAGCAAATAGGTCAAACCCTCACAGTGAAGGTCTGCTACATTTGCTCCAGTTGCTAGAGCGCTTCATGCCTTTGTTTGTAACCTTGCCATATAAACATTTGCATGTCATTCAAAAAAAAGCATGTAACTTGTGGCTAACTTCAAAGTTATTCAGATAGCTGGCAGCCCATTATATTTCCCACACATAGCATGCAGACATGACTCCAGTATACTGTATCACAGTAATGGCCTTTCCATCCTTTACCTCACTGCAACCGATGGTTACCTCCACTGTCTGCCAACCTGGACCATCTGATTGAGGCTACATGATGAACAACAAAGAAATGCACCACAGGTGTGATGTTCCACTGATAGTACATCCTGCCTGCCTTCTACAAACCCATTTACATTGAGCAGATTGCAAAGTTCTTGAACTTAATTCATTCCCACAATTGCACAACATATATGCTATAGGAACAGTTGGTTAACTCAATTCATTCCACATCACAAAACACATGCTATTGCAGCAGTGAAATTCCAACCTTCAGCTCTTGAGCTTCACATAGATTACCAGCACAATAGCCATGATTAGGACACTGATTATGCTCCCCATGATCCACTTGTTCCGATTCATTTGGCGTCCCATAGAATTCAGAATCCGCCGACTCTTACCAATGTTGTCATCCACACCATGCAGCTGCAAACCACATGACTCTTTAAGAACTTGGCACAACTATGTAGCTCCTTGTATTTCAAGAATCAAACCCAAACAACTGTTGCCCAGCTGAAATGAACTTCCTGCCAATACAATGTCCTGAACTACAGATAGAACTGTGAAAGCTGCCTAATCTTATTCACAATATAAAACCAACTATTCCCCACCTGGGCACTTCTGAAAAAGCTAATTCTTCATGATTGCTTTGTACCAAAACCACAAGAGCACCAAGAGCACCACACATTATCAAGCTCTCATGCTTGAGAAATTCAACCCGAAGAGGAGTATGAAGACATACATGCTAAAAAGCCATACAAACAAGTGAGATCTCTAGTGCAGTCAAGTTCATGGAGCATTGCTATAAACTAGGTCACTAACATGCATGATCCTAACTGTCAACTCTGTAACAGATCAGTAAATACAAAACTGAGGGAGCAGGGTGATTTCAACTAAATAATTACCATTGATAGAAGTTAGAAAATGCAACCTACCGTGCTGTGAGCATGTAGCAGTGTTTGACGCTGGGAATGGAGATCCTGGAGGATTGAAACACCAAGCTCCTCTGTTTCTAACAGAGTCCGTTTACTCTCCTTTATCCGCTCGCCCGATTGATTCAGTCTCTCTGTACTCATCAATATCCTGTTCCTCTGGTCATGTCCTGACTGCAACAGCATACCCAAATTGATTCATGAGTTTGGACCTATAACAGCTCACTAATTGAGACAGCAACATAGCTAAGTGTCCCAAAAAAAGGCAGGAAGTCCAAAGTTTAGTTGCAGACCGTCACATGCTCACCCATGCCTGACTCCATAAGCTCATCCCTGGAAGCAACAGGATCATGTGCTGATGACGATTTCTTGAAATCCCGCTTCAGGTTGTTCAAGTCAGACTTGTATTCTCGCAATTTTGCAAGAAGCATGGCTTTCTGTGTTGGTGGTAAGCTTCGTGCTTCAAGATCCATTCTCCGGATCTATGCAATCAGACATCCAGTTAGAAGCCCTTGTGATTGCGTCAGACCAATTAGAGAACAAACTGTCCTGAATTCAAGATTAGCATACCTTCAACGTCAAAGGTATCACATACACCATGACACATTTAAATGAGATCCAGACGAAAAAAGTACCATACCAAAGATTCTGCCTCATCCAGTCCAGTCTTGAGCTCTGAAAGCTTATGCTTCTTCTCTTCTGCAATTGCACCAAGAAAAAAGAGCATAAGTAACAAGACACGGAAAGAGCAAACGGATTCATCCAAGTTTCAAACTGCCAAACAAGGTTAAATTTTGCAAGAGTACTCGAATTGAGCATTGAGGAAAAAAGGGCTGAGATAGCAAATTGATTGAAGAAACAGACGAAAGTACCTAAGATTCAATCTACGTTTTAAAACTTGCAATTCATCAACAAAGATCTGGTAACCGATGCAGAAAGGAACAAGATATCAACTGAAGACTGACGGTAAAAAGGGAAGAAGAAGCAAATTTCCAAAAAAAAAAGAAAAGAAAAATTCAGTAATAGAGACAAAAAACCCGGATCAACTATGCTTTCGGACCGAAACCTAAAAATAAGAAAAATTGCCAAAGGGCTAAAACGCAATAACAAACCGAAGGAATCGGCGAAAGACAGTCCAGAAGGACGAGGCATCCCTAGAAATTATTTCCATCCAAATCCAAGTGATAAAGAAGATGAGGAGAACCACCTATACTACATACCTCCATGAAGAGACAAAACCGATGCGCACTTGCGGGATAGATTTGCGGAGACCTCACAGTATTGGCGTTCGTAGCCTTCAAAGATCTCGCTCATGGCTGCTGCTGCACACGGGAGATCAGACAAACGGCGAGAAAAAAATACTAGAGCTCGAGCCTTTTGCGTACGCTTGCGTAGACCGTGGTGCTTGGCTCCTTGCACAGAAAACACCGCAAACAACGCGCACTAGAATGCGAAGAAGTCTTGGCTCGCGCTCCGTCTCTCTCTCTCTTCTCTCTCGCGCGCACTTGCTTGGCTCTTCCGTAAAGAGAGTGGGGTCCAATTATTTCCATCCTAGTGGATGACTCTCATCCATATTCCAAAAGATAGTAGTACTAGAAGCCTTTTAACGGGTGATGCAATTATTTCTGGGGTCCCGTCCAATCCAATTATTTTCATCCTATTCGATGACTCTCATCCAAATTTCGGAAGAAATTAGTGCTAGAAATGCCTTTTCAGCGGTAGATGCAATATCTCTGTTTCTGGGATCCGGCCCGAATCCAAGTTTTTCCGTCCTTGTGGATGGGTCTCATCCATATTCCACACAAAAATAGTGCTGAGAAGCCTTTTAACTGGTAGATGCAATTTTTTAGCTGTTTCCAGGGTCCCATCCAATCCAATTATTTTGTGTCCTCATCGATGACTCTCATCCATCTTCCACATGAAAATAGTGCTAGATGCCTTTAAATGGTAGATGCAATATGAATGTCCGTGGAGTCCGGTCCAATCCAATTACTTCCATCCTTGTGGATGACTCTCATCCATCCTCCACACCAAAATAGTGCTGGAAGACCTTTATGCAATCTCTCTGTTACTGAGGTCCAGTCCACTCGGATGATTCCCATCCTTGTCAATGACTCTCATCGATGTTCCACACAAAAAAAGTGCTAGAAGCCTTGAAATGGATAGATACAATATGTCGCTGTTTCTGGGCTGCAGTCCAATCGAATTATTTCCATCCGAGTGGATGACTCTCATCCATATTCCATATGAAAATTAGTGCTCGAAGAAGCTTTTGAGGGGTTGATGCAATATGTCTGTTTCTGGAGCCTGTTCCAATCCAATTATTTCTGTCCTAGTTGATGACTCTCACCCAAATTGCAGACAAAGTTAGTGCGACAAGCCTCAACTGGCGAATGTGTAGGGTAACGCCCAAGGAGCGAGACATTCCCAAAATAAGCACCCTTTGGATTTTGAGGGTGTTACCCTATGTAAAGCACCGACATAAATTTCTAAGCGGTGCTCAGTATGTGATCTGCACAGTAAAACTGGATGAAGAAAAGTCAAAACATGTCGGTTTGGCTCAGGAAAGTAGGTTTGGCTCTGCAAACTTGCACAATTTGCCGTGGCTTATGTATATTGTCTTTGAAGTTCAAGCCTTGTTGCAGTTCCTCAATTTCTTTCCACAACTGATTGATGTAGCATGTGGTATATGTGCTTCAAGGTTTGGATAGATTTCAGCAGTAATTAAGTAGCAACCTGGTTTGTGAATTCTGCACTGATAAACACTAATGATTTTGAAGAACTTGTTGCATCAGCAACTAGAAAGACGCTGCAAAATACCTATACTATCTTCAAAGTTTGAACCTTGTTGGAGTTCCTCAATTTCTTTCCGCAACTGACTGATGCAGCATGTGTTATAAGTAGTAGTGGTTCAAAGAGTGTTGAGGGACTATCCAAACTTGTGGAAGGATGTAAAGGAGCTATCTCAAGGGGAATTTTCACCATGAACATCAATTATGGGAATTTGAGACAGTCTGACTGTTAGTGAAATGCATGTGTAATGATTAGCTGCATTTGAAGATCCCATTTTGTGTAGACAATGGAAGTGGATTTTGAACTTGGAACATCTTATACTGATATGATTGAAGCTTTCTAGCAACAACTGATAGGGTATTAGGGGATAATTGTTGAACCTGCTTGGTGGCCAGAGCTTGTCAAAGAAGCATCTTCATGCAGTCACTGTAACATCAGCTGCATGCTGCCTATTTCCATTTGCTTTACTGCATCTGGCTTTGGTAAGCTGATTTCTATCACTCTTCTTGACTTGCACTCTGACTTTATTGCCCATAGCTCTCTCATTATTCTTGGCTCTTGTTTGTTTCTAGCTTGTAAGTGACAAAATGGATGTCAATTGGATATACCGCACTGTGTATGAGGTCATCCAATTCTCAAATCTTGTTGGACCCACTGGTTGAGATGAATTGAGGGTAAATACATTTTTCTGCCTCAAAAGATCATTCTCTTAAAATCTCTCCATGTTGTCTCTATCATCTCTCCACTCTTCTGGTCAGGTTCATGTATTTGGTTGTTGTCCTCTTTGTCATCTTCTCTTCTATGTTTTGTTGAGCTAGCCAGCATCATGACCGAGTCTTCCCATGACTGCCACCATACATGTTGGTTAATGTACGGTATTGATCTCCACCTACTGCCAAGAGCTTATGAAGCTTGTGTGGATGTTATGTTCGCTGGTCACTACCATACATGTTGAAGGTCTCTGAAAATGCTTGTGACTTTTGCTGTTGTTCAAACCACTCTTTCATTATCTCAGAGTTGTGTCTCTTCTTTTCCCATTTGCTGATATGCTGTTAGAACTTCAATCTTGATAACCTTATTGTCAGTTCATTTCTCAATTCCATTCAGGTTGAATTAAATTGTAAGTATGGAGATGTTCTCAATGCTTACAGAGATATCTGTTGTGCCTTCTGACAGACAAATGGGGCAAACACAACCAGAGCAACATGGATCACCAGCATGGACATACATTAGCACTATTCTCTTTGGCATACATAATTCATTTGTTGAAGACAGGTACTGCTGCTGATCTCTTTATCTGCTGATCTCTGATAATGAGTCTTATATAAGGGCAAGAGAAACAGACACAGAGCATCAGGTGGGGCAAATATGCAACTGAGTGTCACCTGAAACTTCATCTTTCTGTGTTTCTACAAGTCTATTCTACTGACTCAAGCCTCTTTTTGTATGCAGATTCCGAAATGTCAACTGTGACATGCAGTTTGTCAAGGTTAAAGAGTCGTTAAATTGGTGATCGCCCCAATTTTCCATTCCAGTATGGTCTCAGTTGACCTCATCCTGATGAAGATTGAAGACCTTATATTTCTTTCAAAGCAGGGAAGTGGAGATGCAAACTGTTGCTCTCCCTCACGTATTGTTCTCTACTTTTCTTCTTGTCACAGACTAGAGGCATTCAATTCCTTCAAACTTGTCTTCATCATCATTATGCATTCCTCATTTTCAATTCCAGTATGCACCTGCCTGGAGTGGGAAATTGAAGTTTGGGACAGGCCCCTAGCTTGCACTACATAATCTACTGAGGTTGTTATGTTGACACAAAGAAATTAGTTCTGTCAAGACTGGAGCACCTGGGCAACAGCTGAGGCACCCATCACCAGAAGCAAGTCACCTTGCACTGATACAAAGAAATTAGTTCAGTCCAGACTGCAGCATCTGGACAACAGCTGAGGTATCCATCACCAAAAGCGCGGCACCTTGCACTGACACAAAGAAATTAGTTCTGTACAGACTGCAGCACCTGGTCAACAGCTGAGGTACCCTCACCAGAAGTCACCTTGGACTCAGACAAAGAAATTAGTTCAGTGCAGACTGCAGCACCTTGACGAAAGCTGAGGTACCAATCACCAGAAACAAGAAGTACCATGCCTTCCATTATAAACTATAAGATGAACATTTAACTGCTGCATCTAGGTACCTATCGAGCTATTCTCTCATCTGACATGTTTAGGGCTCAAACAAACACTAGGAGAGCAGCACTGCTCTCACTCTGGAACACTCTTCATGTTTTCCACCCCACCCAAAATACTGATGGTGCCCTTATTGTCACCCCGGAACGAATTCTCTGAACCTGAGAAGGGCCCTACCTTTGTCATGGCCTTCAGTGGAGCCTAACAGCCAATGGGTCCACTTGCATCCCATCCATATATCAAATGCACAGCTAGAGTAGTGGCTGCATTGTCATCTTTCTTTTCACCTGAGACCAGCGTATGAAGGCAAATGTTTAACACAGAAATTGGAGTCAATACATATGAGTACGTCTCAATCCTTGAATCTGGACTACTAGCTGCATTTCCAATTAGGTAATGAGACAAGCTGCAGGGATGGGGCACTGGAGAAACTTTCGACTACATTGCCAAACTGCCACTCTACCCTTGGCATTTACCACATCTGTCCATTCCTTTGACAACACGAACATAATTTATTTTGAAGGATAGGATGAGGCCTTGTTCTCGTGTCCAGCCAAAAAAACAAGGGCGATGAGGGCAGCTTGCAGTCTCGTCACTGTTGCAGCGACGCAAGTTACTAATAATCAGGTCCCTGAATTTCTGTTTTCTCATTCCTCACTTCAAATGCAGCGAACATAAGTGGCGAACAGGCATATGTACGAGAAGGCAAACCGATCGCTAGCGCATTCGCGTCTGAGGTGGGGCTCGCTAAGTGGATTCGTTAGGGTTACAGCTTGCCTCCTAACAGACAAATAGCCGGGGCGACTGTGTCCACATGCAGAACGTGTGGTTCTGCCCTGTTGCTTTACCCGCTCTTTCGCCTCTTCTTTTTGCTGCACGAGTAGTCTGCCGGCCGTGCCTTGCGGCGTCGGAGCTGAAGGTGGCTTTTGCATTTCCTACCGATTGTTCAGCAACATCTCCCATCCTTCTTCTGTTGGTGCAGCAAGGTCAGATCGCGCGACCGCCTCGCAAGCTGACGAAGAGGCGAACCACAGCCACTACCCGCCACTGTCTAATGTTTGCGCTCCCATATTGCATCGATCCAGTTAGCACAGTGCACTGAATCTTCTTTTGTTGCATCGAGATCTGGCGCCCGACCTACAAGCTGACGAAAAGACGAAGCGCAAGCGCGACCCCACCGCCTTCTGGTGTGCGCGCTACCAAGCTACAACGATCCAGCCCGCACACCGCGCTGCACCTAAGGGACCCCGCATCGCACTACGTTTTTCGCCCTTGCACCCGCGCATATACGTAATGAAGGAAGGCGCAGCCTATGGGCGACGTGCCATCTCTCATCAGTTCCTATTTCTACCTTACGAATCTAATCTCTGCTGCACGGAGTTGTGCAGCAGTTTCGCTACACGTAATCAGGCCAACTCTTCTGCAATCTCGTAAATCGTACTCAAACCCACGAATGATGGGGATTTCTTTCCGCCAGATCGTTTTGGTGCATCGATTCTTGAGCAAGACAACACTCCTATCAACAATCCTAACCGTTGCGTCGACACTCCTAATCGTTTTTTGCATCCACAGTTTTTTGTTCCGAAAGTGGCGAGGCCGATCAGTTGTTTGTGAGGGTGAAATTGGGGTTTTCGATGTGCAGTTGCGTCCCGTGACACAAGTATGGCCACCCGACGACTACAAGGGTCCCATTCATTTTGACATCGTGTTCTTCCACGGCTTCCAATTCGGGCAGGATGCACACAACATGTGGAAAACCACATGGTCGACACGAAATCGCCCAGAAACATGTTGGCCCCAAGAATGGTTGGGACCGCAATTGGGCAACAATGTCAGAATCTTACTCCTCTCCTACGATGCATATGCCACCAAATCCAAGTCGCATGAATTTGGAAATACTGAAGATGTTTCAGATATTGCAAAGAATTTGGTGCAAAGCGTGGTGACCAGGTTTGATTAAGAACCTATATTTGTCTGCTGCAATATTTCCAACTATTTGTTATAAAGATTGTGAGGATTTAGAATTTAAGATACACACAAATTAATTATATTCTTCTATTATACTAGGTACTACAAATATGGGTGCTTCAAATATGTTGTAATTTTTTGAAGCATGCCTTTGTGGAAGACAAAGGGATGAGGAGTTTAGATCCAAACTGTAAATTCCATTGTAGATTGTTCTTTTTTAGGTGTTTATATTCAAGCAGCAATTGTTGTGGACTGAACATACAAGAGGCATGTACTTCAACTTGTGGGATGTACCAGATTCGCAATGAGCATAGATTTTAGCATATTGATTGTTGAAAGAAGGCCACACATGGCTATTATGTGATTATTTAATGTTGTGCTTGTTTGATATTGATCTACAGCTCCAAATGGAAGTTGGACCAAGAACACCCCTTTGTGCTTGTAGGGCACAGCTTTGGTGGTATTGTCATCGAGAGCTTGGTCATTGAGATTCATAAGATATCTCAACAACAACATTCTAACAATCTAGAGAAAACAGATGTTGAAAAGGCAAATGTTTTTTTAAAAAATATGGCAGGGGTGACCTTTTATGCTATACCACATGTTGGGTCACGACAATTAATTGAATATATTTGTAGACAACATGAAATTAATTTGCATTCCAAGCAATTGGTCAAAGTCAAAGCAATCATCTTGGAAAATATTGATTCTTCCATATCCAAGGCAGCAAATTTATCAAATGATTTCTTTAATACACTTGCAAGTTGCTCAAACATTTATGATGTTTATGTTTTCATTGAAACCAAACCTATTGATGATAATGTGGTAAGTAATGAGCATTGTCAATTGTGCAATGGATGGCTAGCATTCAAAGAGTATTGTATCCAAACTTATTGGATTGGAAAATATTTGGTTTTGCAGGGTATGATTGTGGAATATGGACTAGCCCAAATTCTAGAACATAGATGTTGTAAAGTTGAAGGTTGTGATCATTTCAATGTTTGCAAGCCACCTGATCAAAACCATCCAAGTTATAATATGCTATTGCAATTTTTGGAGGAATGTCGAAAGGTAATAATTGTCGTCCAATTTCTAATTATTGGAGATTAATTAGACGAAATTAAATTTGTTGATTTGTCTATGTCCATGTTGAATAACAATTTGTCAAATTGATTAATGTTTATGCTTTCAATGTTCTAACATAGAAAAAGTTGCAAGGTTCCTGTAGCATGTTGGAATGCACCAAATGGATAAGGCAAATTAACAATTTCAAATGAGGCCAACCCAAATTGAAAGATCTTTTGCAATGTGCATATTTTTTATCAAAGCACATTGTACATATACTGAATTTAAAGAATTTTAAAACTTTTCACACAAAGGCCAACCTTGGGGCAACCTTCATATTTTTATAAATTCTAGACTCCTTTTGGTGTTTCATGGATCTCACTTATTGTTTTTGTCAATGAAAGTTGATTGTAGCTATAAAAATTTGTGAACGTGAAAAAGGTAGATTATAGCTTGTAGTGTTAATGGGCAAAGTTATGGCAATGAAAAGTTTATGCTTTTCTTTTGTATTTACCAAAATACAAATTATGGGTTGCAAGGATTAAATGAGTTTGTGTTGATGTAGGATTTTTTATTGAAGCATGCAAGCCTACGAAACATTACCAAAACTTGTGATTGGGCTTATTGAAGCTATTGCCAATGTTAAGGGGAAAATTATGGACAACCATATGCTAGCTGTGGTTGGAATGGGTGGGATTGGGAAGACAACATTGGTGAAGAAACTTTACCATCAAATACATGTTGATTTTAAAAAATCAAGTTTCTTGGAAAATGTCAAAGAAAGTGACATTGTGGAAGTTTTAAAAAAAAATCATCATGGACTTATGTGACTTGAATTTAGAGGATCCCACAACTTATCTTAGTTATTTTGAAGAATGTTGGACAGAAATGGAAGTACTTGTGGTCATAATGATGTTTCGAAGACTCAAATAATTGAGTTATTGGGCAAAGACATAGATGGCATCAAACGAAGTGAAAATGGAAGTAGAGTAATTATGATAGGGCAAAATTGGAAAGATTTTGAAAATGTTATAACTAAAGATGGGAAGTTTGAAATGGATAGACTCAATGAAAAATAAGCAATGGAGCTTTTTTCTTGGAAAGTTTTTAGAAAGTCAACACCTCCCCATGATTTTGCATCCATCATGAATGAAGTGGTAGTAGATGCATGTCAAAGGCTACCATTATCCCTTGTGGTCACAGGTTCTTGGCTTTCTACCAAAAGAAATCCACAAGAATGGAAAGAAGGTTTATCACAATTGCAACATGCAAAACCTTTTGGTGGGAGTCGTATTGAAAATGATAAGCTTTGGGGGCGACTAAGGATTTGTTATGATGACTTAACATATGAAGAACGTGAAATGTTTTTAGACATTGCTTGTTTTTTTTCAAAATACAATTCAAAATTTGAAGACATTTGGACAAAGCAAAAGGGGGTCAGAATTCAAAAAACATTACAAATATGGAAGGTCCCGACACAATATTCATTGATGAGTGGTTTGCAAAATTTGAAGGATAGATCACTTGTCAAGGTGAATGACAAAGGTAATGCATGATCAATTACGTGATATGGGTCAACGAGGTGTAAAAGAAGCTTCTAATTATGAGTATCGAAAGCAAAGTAGGACTTGGGACAAGGAAGAAGCAAGAATGCTCCTTTCCAATCAAACGATAATTACTTCATCCTCCAATGTTCATCAATCTTTCAATCGTACACATTGGTGATTAAATTAGCACTGTGTGAAGTGTTGGATGTATATATGAAAATTTAATTCAATTCGTGGTACTGCATATAAGTTAATTATGAATTCTTCAAACTAATTTGGTATGGTGCTTTGTTGGTTTTTAGGTCATTTCACATATTCAAGCCATTTGGTTGCTCAAAAATCTAGAACTTCCACAACAAGTAGCAACATCAAAATTTCACAAAATGAAGAAATTGCGAATGCTCATCATGGAAGGAGCTAATGAAACATTCATAGAATCTTGTCTTGGGCAACATTTTAACCAATTGAAATGGCTCCACATAAGTTCTCACATGAAACAACTTCCTGAATCCATGCGACACCTTGTTGGTTTAACTATTTTACAACTACAAAATTGTCAAAACCTATTGTTCATACCAGAATTTCTCATAAACATGACTTTGTTAATGCATTTAGACTTATCCAATTGTTTTTTACTTAATTCACTACCAACAACAATTGGTGACTTGAACCATTTGGAGGAGTTATTATTGCAAGGATGCAAAAATCTTAAAGAACTTCCTCAAACCATTAGAAGCATCTCCTCATTATTGATATTAGACTTATTTTATTGCAAGTCCGTTGAATCACTACCAACAACAACTAGTGACTTGAACCATTTGAAAAAATTATTATTGCAAAAATGTGAAAATCTTAAGGAACTTCCTCAAACCATTGGAAGCATCTCCTCATTATCGATATTAGACTTATTTTATTGCAAGTTCGTTGAATCACTACCAACAACAACTAGTGACTTGAACCATTTGAAAAAATTATTATTGCAAAAATGTGAAAATCTTACGGAACTTCCTCAAACCATTGGAAGCATATCCTCATTATCGATATTAGAATTTTCTTATTGCAAGTCCATTGAATCATTAACAATAACAATTATTGACTTGAAGCACTTGACTCAATTATTATTGGGAAGATGTAAAAATCTTAAGGAATTTCCTCAAACCATTGGAAGTATCTCCTCATTATCAATATTGGACTTAGATTATTGCAAATCCATTGAATCATTACCAACAATAATGGATGACTTGAAGCATTTGATGCAACTATTATTATGAGGATGTGAAAATCTTATGGAACTTCCTCAAACCATTGGAAGCATTCATTATCAATATTGGACTTAGATTATTGCAAGTCCATTGAATCACTACCAACAACAATTGTTGATTTGAAGCATTTGACCAAACTAAGGTTGAAAGGACGTGAAAATCTGAAGGAGCTTCCTCAAACCAATAGAAGCATCTCCTCACTATCAATATTGCATTGATCTTATTGCAAGTCCATTAAATCAGTACTAACAACAATTGTTGACTTGAAGCATTTGACCAAACTAAGGTTGAAAGGATGTGAAAATTTGAAGGAGCTTCCTCAAACCATTGGAAGCATTCATTATCAATATTGGACTTAGATTATTGCAAGTCCATTGAATCACTACCAACAACAATTGTTGATTTGAAGCATTTGACCAAACTAAGGTTGAAAGGATGTGAAAATTTGAAGGAGCTTCCTCAAACCAGTAGAAGCATCTCCTCACTATCAATATTGCATTGATCTTATTGCAAGTCCATTGAATCACTACCAACAACAATTGTTGATTTGAAGCATTTGACTAATTATTACAAAGTTATGAAAATCTTAAAAGGCTTCCTCAAACCATTGGAAGCATCTCCTCATTATTAACATTGGATTTATCTTATTGCAAGTCCATTGAATCACTACCAACAACAATTAGTGACTTGAACCATTTGATTAAATTATTATTGCAAAGATGTGAAAATCTTAAGGAGCTTCCTCAAAAGATTGGAAGCATCTCCTCATTATCAATATTGGACTTATCTTATTGGAAGTCCATTGAATCACTATCAACAATAATTGGTGATTTGAAGCATTTGAGTAAATTATTATTGGGAGGATGTGAAAACCTTAAGGAGCTTCTTCGAACCATTGGAAACATCTCCTCATTATCAATATTATATTAATTTTATTGCAAGTCCATTGAATCATTACCAACAACAATTGGTGATTTGAAGCATTTGATAGAACTATTGCTAGTAGGATTTGGAAACCTTAAGGAGCTTCTTTGATCCATTGGAAGTTGTTAAGGGAGTAACTACTCATGGTAATAATTAGTTAGTATATTTCTACTTACCTAGTTACTGTTTTAAGAATTATTAGCTAGACTACATAGTTTTTGTCACCGACCAAATTTGAATAGATCATAGGATTATTTTTTTAAGATGGTTATATCTTGGAAGAAGGAAGAGAATGAGAAGAGATTATTCATTATTGAAAATTGAATTTTATGGGAGTATGAAACAAAAGTGTTTTGGTTTTTGGAAATTTTTTAATTCCATAGCTAGATTTATTATTTTGATGTTTTCTCATGTTTTCATGATTGGATTTTAATTTTGAAACTATATATGAGTAGATATGAATGAATATTTAAATAAAGTAGTTAACTATGAAGATATTATTTTAATCCATAAGTTTATTAGATTTGAATTAGAATGGGGAGAAATGGAAAATAAAATTGTGACTAGAAATTTGAGGAAATAGTTAGATCAAGTTATACTACATGAACAAGTGGAAAATGGCATTGCCATTAATAGTAATTTGAGTGCAAATCACATAGATTAGTAGTTTGTAATGCCTAAAAGAGTTTTTCAATTAAAACATAGACATTCATGGATAGAAGAGAGGCCTACACACCATAGATGCTTAAGGCAACACCAATAGTTCCTCGTGAAGTGCAAACTAATGAAGCTAGAGGTGCACCAATAATCTACAACAAAATTCTAAGAAAGAAAAACGTTAGATTAGAAATGTAGACTCATAGGTTGAGTTTAAACGAGGGAGTTAGGAATCTAAACCTCAACAAAAAGTTACATTAGAGTCAACAGGTTTGATGCAACAACATGATTCTAATACTTTGATTTATGAAGAAAAACAGAGACTCCACATGTTAGAAAGGGAAGAAGTAGTACCAAGGTATATATCTACTTCACTTCGTTATTATCGAAAGGACCATGAGAATGAAGAGTTTGAACAAAAAGCTCAAAATTTTGAACCTTCGATTCATTATATGGTTGAGCAAGAAACTATAACTCGAGGCATCAAAATGTCCATAGGAGTTGAGCTAGTATTTGTAACTAAATAGGAAACTGTAATCTTACCAAAAGCAGAACTAATAATAGGAAAAGGTGTACCTATGGCTGTTAGAATAAGATATAATGAACCCATACTTAATCACCAAAGTGGAAGCATTATTAAAAGAGTCCTAAGGGATTAGAACAAAAGAATTCATAGTGTGAATAAAGTTCCAAGACCTAACCCTCCGCAATGCACATACTATCATCAAATTGGACATCAAATCAATGAATGTCCATTTATTGAAAATAATGTGAGGCAAAGATTTGCTGAACATTTCCAGAATTTGAAAGTGCAAAAAACCATGGACATGTTGATCCAAAGGATCTATACCATGAAAGGGTCAAATTTTCATATAGACTCAAAGAATAGATCTTGAGATAACAAAATGGAAATGAAAGTTTGACTATGACAGATATAATACTTATTTTTGTAGCTTTTGCACCAAATCTATTCCATCATAACAATGTTGAAATTAACTATGTAGGAGCTTCCAATTTCATAATGGAACTAGTAAGATTTGTACCATTATATTCTATGGCCATGCTTTAGTCTATGGTTATAGTTACTGAAATTCCATTTGTAACAACACCAACCCATACTATTGTTGGTATGAGGTCTAGAACACAAACTCCAAGGGGAACACAACTTGTTAGTGTGCATAGAAAGATGCCCAAAGAAGTGAACAAAGTTTTTGTTGGATAACCATTAGATCCAAGAGGAGGATCAAAACCACCAAAACCACCAAGACCTTCAAGACCTTCAGGCTATTTTGGATTACCAATGATGAATCAAGCAAACCACCATTACCACCAAACAAACCTGATTGTTAGACATTTAACTACCTTGAGTATGAGAAAAATTTAAACCTAGATGCTCATGTTAAAGTTTTTAAGGTTGCCATCAAAGCAAATGGTGAAACAAAAGATGTAAAAATTGTTAATATGTTTAGTTTACCCTCAAATATATTATGTCTAACTGGTGTAATAGTTACATGGGATATTACTTATAATGTTTTTTGGAAAATTATAATTAGTTTTCTATAAACAGTTCAGAAACAGTTCAAAATGATGAAGAAGTCTATCTATAGTTGAATGACATGAAGTAGAAGAAGAATGATAGAATGGGAGTTTATTATGAAAGATTATTGAAGTTAGCCAATAGTCTTCAACATAGGACAACAGATAGTTTCTTAACTATTGTTTTTAGATCTAAATTACAACCATATTTGCGTGTAGCAACAACATGCATGAAGAGAAAAACCTTGTTGTAACACAAGGAAGTAATTTTGGTTTGTGAAGAAGGAAATTTTGAAGTAGAAGCTATAAATAATTTGTCAATACCACAAAATAGTAAAACAATATTAGCTCAGAAACCTCAAATTATTCTAGAGAAAACATGAATGTAATATACAAACTGTCACAAAACAAATCACAATGTTGAAACATGCAAAATAAATAAAAAGGAAAAATCAATTTGTAATTTCTAAGGTTACCATTCAACAAATCAAAGTACAAAGACTTGTGAGGTATTCTTGTCATATTCGTGGTGACATTAAACACAAGATCATAGATTATCATGAGTATAGTGACATGCAAAATATGTTTAAGAACAAAGGAGTGAAGATTATAGAGAAATCATCTATCGTGGAGCCCAAGGTTACCAATCCTTCAATTTATATAATGGATGTCAACATGGTTATTACCAAAAGAAAGGTTAATGAAGAACAAGTTTTCAAGGACAAATAACCAATTAAGAATAAATTTACTATTGGCTGGGAAGAGGAATAAAGATTACAATAATCTTTTGTCAAAACAATACAAGAGATACAAATAGAAGACCCACCAAAAAATCTGAATCAAAAGGAGAAAGCACAATGGAGTACAAGTTGGCTAGGATTACCTGAGGCAAAATGTCTATAGAACCAATTGTACCACAAAATTTGTCTACTATTCTTAACAACAAAGTTATGTCTATGAAATAGATTCCAAGATATTAGTAAACAAATGCTGGAAACTACCTATTCCCCGAGGTTAGGTCAACTATTGAAGATAGCACCAAATCTTAAGAAATATGTGGCAGAAACTGAAGCAAAAAAAACCTAATATAGCTATTATAATGATATTAGAGCCTATTGTAGCCATAGTGATTGAGACACACTCTGAAGTTCACATTGTAGCTAAAGAAGTAGATAACCACATGGCCGTTATCCAAGTATAAGTTGGGAAGAACATTGTTGAGGATTTTTTGTTAGATGGAAAAGCAAATGTCAATATCATAATAGAAAACCTTAAAACAAAATTAAGTTTACCCAAAGCTAAACCAGCTCCACACCACCTTAAAATGGCAAATCAAAATATCACTAGACCTTTAAGAATCATAAAAAATGTGAAGATTCACATACATGGCATACCATATGTAACCACATTTATTTTGCAAACCAGTGTGGTAGATTCTAACTATTCTATGTTATTGGGAAGACCTTGGCTTAGAGATGTAAAGGTTACACATGACTAGGGCAACAATGTCATTATTGTTCAAGGTAATGGAATAGTCAAAACAATATTAATTAATAAGAAATTGGGAGCAAAAACCAAAATGCCCCAAGTACTTGTTTGTTATGACTTGCTGGAAGGGCTAACAAATGAAGAGGAAAATTTCTAATTTAAAATAAAACTAGAGTTGATTTCAATTGGTGCAATCACTATTTCAAAGGAAGTAATTTCATTGTTGAACATTGAAGTGTTAAAGATCATAATCAATGAAGAATCTGATCCACAACAAGGGACATCAAATCAAGGAGCAACATAAATGGTGCCTTTACCAATAAAACCAAAAGACTTTTATGTCAAACCAGAGATATCACTTAAAGATAAGGTTTATCTAGAAACCTATTATCATCATAGCCAAGTTGATATTGAAATGGATGAGACACTAGCCAAAATACAAGTACAAAATCTTCAGATAGCGTGTTGGACTTTAATTGAAAAATAACAACTTCATACGCTAAATCTTGGAATAGAAGCAAATCCACAGTGCATCAAAGTTAATGCACATTTAATAAAGGAAAAACCTAAAAAGCTTCAAACTTTACTCAAGGAGTTCAAAGATGTGTTTGTTTGGACTTATAAGGATCTAAAAGGCATACCTCCAAAGTTGGCTCCACACATAATTGAGTTAGACACTTCAATCCCACCAACACATCAAGCAAGGTATAGGTTGAACCCTAATTATGCTGCAATTACTAAACAAGATATTGACAAACTATTAGCATTAGGATTCATTCAACCATTAGAAGAGGCTACATGGTTATCATCTATAGTGATACTATTTAAGAAAAATGGACAACTGAAAATATGTGTAGATTTTAGGAAGTTGAATAAGGCAACCAAAAAAATTCCTTATCCTTTACCATTTCTAACGAAGTATTGAACACTATAATAAGGTATGAAACCTATTCATTTTTAGATGGATATCAACACCATCATATTTCTATAGTCACTAAACATAAATACAAAACAACCCTTGTAACAAATTGGGGAACTTTTGTATGGATGGTGATGCCATTTAGTGTAAAAAATGGGCCACCAACTTTCCAAAGAACAATTAGCAAAACTTTTAGAATAAACTTAGATTAGTTCATGAAGATATGTTTAGATGATTTCATGGTCTATAGTGATATGGAGAGTCATTTGATGAAGCTTATACTTTACTTTTAGAAATGCAAAGAATATAAAATCAATTTTAATCCTAAAAATTGTGCCTTTATGGTATTTTCAAGATTGATTTTAGGGTTCATAGTTTCCAAGGAGGGAAAAATACCAAACCCCAAGAAGGTTTAGGCAATAGTGAATATGTTAGTACCTACAAACCCATAGTAGATTCATGTCTTTAATGGTATGGCTTAGTTTTATAGATGTTTCATCAAGAATTTTGCCTTTATCATGGCTTTAATTACAAAGCTAATGAAGAAGACAACCATTTATCTAGACCATAGAGTGTTAAGAAGCCTAGGATCAAATCAAACAAAGATATATGGAAGCACCAATTCTGATACAAAAAAATTGGAAGCTGGAATTTCATATACACACATATGCATCATTATTGGCAATAGGTGCAATGTTGGCACATAACCCAATTGGTAAGTATGACTAGCCTATAATATATGGCTCTAGACTACTAAATAAAGCAGAGCAAAACTATACTACTACAGAAAGAAAAGCCTTAACAATGGTTCATGCTCTACATAAGTTTAGACATTTTTTGTTAAGAAACAAAATTATCTTTTATTTAGACCACATGGCTTTGGTATACTTGTTCAACAAACCACAAGTGGCTGGAAGGATAGCTAGATGGGTGTTTGTTATTTTTGGAGTATGAATTCATAGTAATCTACAAGCTTGGTAGAACACATGTGGTAACTGATGTTTTATCTAAATTACCACATAGTTCAGAACCATTGGGAATCCTAGATTAGATTATATCATTATGTAGATGCATCATTATTTTCTGTAAAACCTATATGGATGTAGGAAGTAAATAGCTACTTGGAGACATGTGAGATGCCAAAAATTCTAAACCTAACTCAGAAATAAAAGTTAGCTACAAATGCAAAACCTTTTATTTTAAAAGAGGGAATAATGTATAGAGTGGGACAAGACAACAAAATGTGCAAATGTTTGATCGCCTCATAAGCATAGATTGTTCTTAAGGAACTACATGAAGGAATGGCAAAATGACATTTTGTTGAAGATATTATTACAAAGAAATTTTTGGATGTAGGTTATTAGTGGCTAATTTTATTCAAGGATACTCATGAATTTTGCAAAAGTTGTGATAGTTGTTAGAAAATTCGGGGATTAAAAACAAAAAGTTTGGCCAAGTTGGTAACAACATTTTTAGAGGAACCTTTTATGAAGTGGAATCTAAATTTTATAGGTCAAATTAAACCAGCAGGAAGATTAACATGAAACAAATATATTTTGGTAGCTACAAATTATGCAACCAAGTGGGTAAAGGCAAAGGCACTCATAATCAATATTGCAATAATTATAGCTAAATTTCTTTATGAGTATATTCTAACTAGATTAGGATGTCCTTTGGCCATAGTTATAAACAAGGAATACATTTCATTAATAATACAATCAAACATCTGACATAACAATTTTTGTTAAAGCATGTTAATTTTACTAATTATTACTCACAGGGAAATGGACAAGCAAAGTTTACTAATAAAATCATTGGTAGATTATTGACTAAGTTAATCAATGAGAAAGAAAAGATTGGGACAAACACTTATCCACAATTTTGTTTTCATATAAGACTATTTACAAGGTGGCAACATGATATACACCTTACCGGTTAGTCTATGGTTTCCATCCTTTAATGCCAACAAAATATGTTCTACCGATTAATAATGGGGACCACATAGATACATAACCAACCAAAATACTAACTGCTGTGATTACATAATTGGAGAATTACATGAAAATAGATTGGAAGTTCAAAACAATTTTGGAGCAAACCAATGGAGCAAATTTTAATGGAATCAACAAAAAAACACAAAGAAGAAATTCCAATTTTGAGATTATGTTTTGTGGTTTTTCAAGGGAAAAATGATCAGCATCAGATTTCTGACTCACATGATTAGAAATAACATCAAATTTACCTTTCTTAACATATTTTGATCCAAAAGTTTTGAATGTAATTTAAAGTACTACTGGGGTAATGTCAAGGGAATAATTGCTTGTGGTAATAATTAGTTAGTATATTTCTATTTACCTAGTTATTGTTTTAGGAATTATTAGTTAAATTACATAGTTTTATCATTGTTTGAATTTGAATAAATCATAGGATTTTATTTTTATGGTTATATATTGGTGGAAGAGAATGAGGAGGAGAGTTGTAAGGAATACTTTTTTTCACTTCTCTTTAAGTATATTGGTTAAATTAAAATAAGTATCATTGTTGGGGTTTTGTCCTATCACATTGTAGTAGATACCATGTAAATACAACAACTTGGACAATAACAAATTATCATCACACACCATGGAATGAAAGAAGAAGTTTTTTATAAATCTCCACACAAGAAGACACAAGATTGGTCTCTATCAAAATTCCCTACAAAAGTATCAACGACCCCAAACATTATTGTTTTTTCCTTTTTATAATCCAACTAATAGTCCTAACCGTTTAACTGCCCTTGACATTTCGACTCTACTAAGTTGATTTGTATTATTACTCATTATGTCACTACATTTAAATTTGTCTACAATATTTACTGCTTTGTCAAGTTGCTTTACAATTTGTCAAATCGATTTACAATAATGCCTAGTCTTATCAAATCGTTTTATCTACTACATATCGATTTGCTAAGAAATTCCTTTTCCTAACAAGAGTATTCATTGTAGAACATTGAGTTTTATGGGAGTGTGAAACAATAATGTTCTGTTTTTTAAGAGAAACTTCAATTCCATAGCTAGATTTATTGTTTTGATGTTTTCTTCATACTTTCACAATTATATTTTAATTTGAAACTATATATGAATGAGCAAATTGTATTAGTATTAATTTTATGTATGCTTTAGTCCATATTTATATCAAAATATAAGATTAAGAATTATGTATTACCTTAAACATACTTTGATAGTTAATGGGCCTACATTTGTTTCTATCCACCTCTTAGGACACTTCAAAACCATGTACACCTTAGCAAGCAAAAAACCCAACTTGTTCAAGTTAAACATAAATTTTCATCAATTGCACATGATTAAATCAAAGTTGCCATTTCTGGTGAATGAAATGTAATTGGGTAGAGCTCCTTAATCTTGGATAAGGACAACCATGACTAAATAAGAAAACATAATATATATATTGAAAGAATATTGTCATAGGTATGATTTGTTGAATTGCCACAAATTCGTCAAATCAATTTATGGGCTAGATTGTTGACGATTGTTAAACCCACATTCGATTTTCTCTTGTGTCATATGCTTAAAAGACCTTAACCATCCAACCATGACATAATGTGGTGAAAAATATTGACATCCAAATACATATAAACATTAGATTAATTTTAGATATGTATTCTAAAAATTCAAATGTAATGTCTTTAATGATGTGTAATTTTAAATTTCAAAAATTCAAAAATATATTCAATTTATGAATTTTCAAAATTGCATGTGTCAAAACATTACATATTAATTTTAAATATTTATTTCAAAAATTTCAATGTAATATTTTCTTATCAAAGTGATTAAATCTTGTAATTTTTAACGAAATCAATTCCACATGTGAATACATAAATAGAAATTAATGTAATCAAATGTCAATACATTTCATAATGAAGTTGATTGAAAATATCTTTAATGTCATTATTATTATTCTATATTTAAGCTTTAAAAAATTCATTTGTTACTAAATTTTTAATGAAAATTTATACTCAAAACTCAATATTTTTTATAGTTTAAGTTTAAAAATTACAAAACCATTTCCATTAAATCCTATTCATTGAGGTCTTTTTGACAACACCAAGAGTCTAGCCCAATTTCTTTAATCTAAGTCTAAATTCCATCTTTCATTTTGATTAAATATTGAGATTTCATTTAAATTAGTAAATTTTAATGACAAACATAATTTATTGAAAACTCAATATATTTTGCACCTTAGGTCTAAAAATTACAAAACCACCTCCATTAAATCCTATTCATTGAAAGATTTCCAAAAGAATCAAGAATTTAGCCCAAATTCTTTAGCCTAAGTCTGAAATTAGAATTTATTTTCATTAAAAATTGAAATTTCATTTGTTATTGAATTTCAAGAGACAAAAATGACTCAAGACTTAATATCTCCTATTAATCATTGAGGGTTTTCCAATAATATCAAGAGCACATGTTCCAATTGCTCCAAAAATTTTGGTTTGATTTCATTAACTTTTCAATGATAAAATGAATATTCAATAACTTTTGCCCCATAGGTCCAAAAACTTGGTGCACCCCTATTCAGAGAAAGTCCAATGGTACCAAAGATGTGATAGGAAATGTGGTTTGGGAGATTTCAACATGACAAAACAAAAAAACAAATAGATTACTTTATTCAATTGTAGGATTATTTTAAACAACAATTAAAAACATGAGAATTATATTACACTTTCATTTGTTTTAATAAATTTTTAAAATTTAATTATATATATAATGTTATCACATCATCAAAAGTAACATTATAATCACAAGGTGTCATATTTGGACGATTAATCATATTAATCAAATCGAACAATTCCACATGGGTGCCCCATGTATCACATATATATTATAATGTTTGATTTGACTAAACAACTAGTTTTAAACCATAACAGACGTACCTAGTTTTGATGTTATTCAAAATAAACACAATTAGTCATTTCAAATTGATAACCTTGATTTTACAATCAACTTATTCACAATTTGACTAGCATAAAAACCATGTTTTAAAGTAGTGTAGCTTCATCACATTATGCACCTTGCAATTTGTAATGCTTGTACTTGTATGTTATTACAAATCACCTAACTTCCCCATTATGCAACTTACATACCTTTCATGCAAAACAATGAGTAAAATGCAATAGTTAAATGACAATAAGGGGATTACTCATCAACTTCAAGTCAAACAATTCATCAAAGGAGATGTTTACCAATGGAGATAATTGTTATTTTTCCTTTGTTTACATAAGTTCAACACCTTCTCTTAGTTATTTCTTAATAAATTCCGCTAAGAAGAAACCAACCATTAGAAGAATGGATACAAGTTTAACAAGTGTCCTAATCAATGAACTTGAAGCTTGACCCCTAATTACACAGTTGTCCAACAATGAAGATCATGGAGATGTTAACTCTACCTCCAAGCATTGGCATGGCCTTCATGTTGCCTACTTCTTTCCCACAAACTTTTTGTTATGTTATCATACACAAATTTCATTGGTTCCCTTTTGGTGAAGGAAAAGAAATCAAAATAACCTTACTATTGTTGCTCTTAGCAAAATGTTGTTAACATATGATAGTCGTTTTTAGGAAAAAATGATAGCAACACTTTAAAAATAAATAATAAAAATAATAAAAATGATAAATATTTCAATGATTCTTGGGGCTTTGATTTGTTTTGTCGACAATGTCCATGCATATATTATATTTTCATAATTGGTGATAATGAAATATTTCACTCAAGTTTTTGATGCTTTGAAAGTTGTTGTATTTCTTTCCGGAAGGAAATAAAAGCAAATTAAAGCACCAAGAAAAGTTGATATCCAAACAATCAAAACAGATGAGTTTGCTTTTGCACTACAATTTCAACATCTATTTCATTGAAAAGAAAGAAAAAATTCAGAAAAATATGATGTACATGAAGCTTCTAAATTTATAATGTTACAATTTCAAACTCTAACATTCAAAATACATGGAAGGCTTAGTAAGGGTTTTGCAAGTATATGGATGTTGTCAAGGTTACGAAAGCTTTTGGGGCAATTACAAATGGATGAACCTTTAAGATGACATTCAACTTAATTTAATTGTTTGATGATTTGATCAAAAAGTCAAAACGTACTCATAAACTTGTTGGTTTTTAATTTTAACATAATTTTACTATAATTTTAATGTAGTTGCACATGGGGTCATCACAAAGATCACACAAATGGCATGGCGCAACATTTGTGCTAATCGGTAGTTATCACATTAGATGTGTTAGTGTGAGGAATGGCCATGGAATGACCATGGTTCAGAAAATCTTTGATAATGCCACCCAAACCCCAAACCCCAAACCCCAAATCTTGTAGGGGTTAATGAACTATTAGCAAAAGAATCATATCTTATGGATGAAAATTTGAAAAGGAGTAGAAGATATTGAAGTAGAATAGAAGCATGCATTTTAAACTATGTATTTGAATTACATTGACAATTTATATTCATGTCTTTAAATTCTATTGCACTATCAAGATATTTTGTAAATGACTAGAAATGAGATTTTAATTGAATCATTGATGTAAAATATAACTAACATCTAGTCATGTTGTAATTGGATAATAGTCATATTAAGGTGATATGGCACAAAAACTCTAGAATCACATTAAAATTGATTTTTAATTGTAACATAGTCTTGTTAAAGTTCAAAGAGAGTTGCACATGGGTTTATTGCAAAAACCATGTATATGGGATGACAACGTCCATGTTAGTTGGCAATTGTCACAATGGATGTGTCCATGTGAAGAACAATCAAATATTAACATCATTATAAATTTGGCTACATGAGTTGTGTATTACAAATATATAATGAAGTCAATGCATGTTGACCAAAATCATACAATCAACAAAAATACACTTAAAATATTTCATACCTTTACAACTTTCTTAAAATTCATGTGCAACTAGTCATTTTCTAGCATGAAATTTGGTATTCATAAATGATCATATTTCTCAGACTAAGTTACAATTTAGTTGCAATGTAATTGATATTGCCATGTAGTTGCAAATGAGTTCAATATTTGCGAATGTTATTTTTTCATAATGATAATCCCTTTTGTGACAACCTCAAATTAACACGTGTGAAAATGGGTTAAAAATGAATATGAAATTGAAAGCATAAAGTGTAATTGATGAATTGATATGCAACTCGTAATAAAAGATTTGACAAGGATAAAAAGACATATAATTCTAAAAACAAGTGTAAGCTAAAAAGGAATGTGATTTTGTTCACTTTCAACCATAACTAAAATAATTGTGAATAACAACTCATGAACTCCTTATATGAACATGTTCAAAAACCATTTTATAGGATTCTTTATGCAATATGTGGGCACATGGTTGAACACAAATTTATGGTCCCATTGTAAATTTGACAAGCATAAAAGAAAATTCATTTCAATGAGTTTTCAAATTTAAAATTGAAATTAGGTTTCAACAAAGTCTAAATTGAAGTGGGAAATGAGGTTTTGTACTTGGTCTTGAAAAGACTCATGAAATTTAAATAAATAAAAACTAAATCTTGAAAAAACTACAACTCCCATAGCTTAGGTGGGTTGTGTGTGTGTGTGTGTGTGTGTGTGGAGAGCTAGGGTTCAACATAAGAGGTCGCTTAGTAATCCCTTGTTTATTTATTGATTCTACCCATAAGGAAGAGACTACACATTGGTCTAGGATTTGGGCACAAAATTTTGGCTTGAAGTTGACCTATGTGCAAGTGACATTTAAAACATTATGTGCATATATGATGGATGGGCATGTAAATGGGAAGTTTTAATTTAGTACTTGAGAAATTTATAGTTCAAAGTTTGCACCAATGTTGAGTAGTTATTAAAAATTAAACTAGATGTGTGGTTCAATTCTTCTTTTGTTGAAAGAACCTTTGGTTGTAATTTTAACATTAAAAAAGTTTTGGATTGGTTTTCTTAGTGCAAGTTTGAGCTTAGTTTTTTAAATTTCTTAACATGTGACTATAATTTTGACATTTTTTTCAAATTCAAAAATCTTTGCATCCAATTCAAAAACGAGGTCTAGTTTTATGTGCACATTTACACAAGGCTAGAGATCTTATAAACACAATGCTTTATATATAACAAGTTAAAACTTAAAATTGTGATAGCATTGAGGTTTTTAACAATTTAAAATCAATCATTTACATATAAATTTCAGCTTATTTGTTGTCTTTTTGAAGAAAATTCAATGTGACCAACCATCTAAACTTGTTCGCAAGAATTTATTTTCAAAGTTTTGATTCCAGTTCTAACAAAAGAGTAGTTCTATGGTTCGATGCTTGTGCTAGTTCCACCAAAAGGATGTTGGGTCAGGTCCAAGTCATACAAATCTAAACCTAAACCTTAGGGTTTCACACTTCAAACCAGATAATGTATCAACATTGGAATAATATATCCTCAACAATTATCAAGGCAATTCTTAGTAGTCATAATCACGACTCTCAAATTTTGCAATTCTTAAAATTCATAATCATGATTCTCAAATTTTGAGAACTAATCAAGAAATGATGCGCCATAAAGCCCCATTGGGTCTTCACTGGTTCTTTCACAAAATTTGCAAGTTCTTTAAGATGTTTGAAATAACTGAAACTAATACTTCTTTGATCTTGATTTTTTTCCCAAAAAGAACCAGAACCAACAGTTGGTTCTGTGAATCTGGATATTTAAACAAGGGGTGTGTCACACTGTGGCCTTGCCATTTACATTAAAAAGTATCTTAAGGCAAAAGAAGAATTATGGAAACTCAAAATATTTCACCTTGCAAAAATATAATCTTCAAAAAATCCTCTAAAAGAAACCAAAATCCTTAAAGATATTTTATAACTCTGATAACTAATCTCAAGTTTCAACACAAGCCAAAATATATCATCTTTCAAAAATCCTCATATAAAAATAGACCGATTATTATTATTACCTAGGGGCCAAAATCCCTTAAGCTACTATACTCTATAATGAATCTAAACACAACATATCCTTGCCATGGTAGTAGGCAAACCCAAAAACCATGGAACTGGTGGGTCTTCAAATATTCAAATAACATAGTACCTTGGCCATTTCAACATATGTCGGTCGAATAATTAACTAATTTTGAAACATTCATTTCAACAAATGGAATATTCTTAAATATCCCCTATTTTCCTTCACAATAATTTTAGATATGGAAGAAATAATTTTTGAAAATTTCAACATTTCTGAAAATAATGTAATTAGTGTCCAAGTGGCCAAGGTACTAAGGTAAGCACACAACACTGGGTTGTTGACCTTTGATCCCCTGCCATAAAAGGGGAGAGCAATTGTGCAATGGGAGAGAGAGTGCTTTGTTTTGTCTTGCTGAGCAAATCCTACAAATTAGAAGCTTCTGGACTCCAGTGCTTTTGCACATGTCTGTGCAGCACTGAGCTTGGCCAGAAAATCATGGAAAAAATATTATTATAGTGATTCATGAAGCAGGTGTTAGAATCCAGTGGAGGGAGGCCAATGAAGCTTCCTGAAGCATTGCAGGTAGGCACATTTGGAGGCGGAATCGGCACTTGCTGCTGATTCTACTACAGAAAATGCCGATTCTGTCCTTGTTCTTTGGGGTTACCTTGGCATTCCTTGAAAGTTACCCCTGGATTTTTGGCGCCAGTGAATGGAATGGGCTGTGAACAGCTGATTTTGCCAAGTGTGCCCGAAATGGCACACATGGCAGAATCCACCCTAGCAGTGATTGGAATGGGCGGTGAACAGCTGATTCTGCCAGGTGTGGCCTCAGTGGACTTGTCAGGGCACACTTGGCAGAATTGACTCTGATGGCACACTTGGCAGAATCCACCGTCCAACTCTTCTTGTGTGAAATGGGTGTCCTAACTCACTCCCAAAATTGATGTATGAAAAGCCCCCCCTGTTTTTTTAAACTGGCGAAATTTTGCCAAAAAGAGGAATTCCATTTTAAAAGTGCAAAATTGATGTGGTTTTTGAGATTTTCCCATTGCCAGAATTTAATTTTAATTTTATAAGATAATTTGCCAGAGTGTTCTACACTTGGTGTTCAAGAAGGTAGCCAAAGTATAGAAGGACATTTAAAACTTTATTCTTTTCTTCTTTCACCACCTCATTTTATAGCCAAATTTGGCTAAGTCTTCCTATGGATGATCACCATTCTGGCTACATCATAATATTAACCCCTGACCTCCCTCCACCTCCCTCCCCCAAAAAACACCCCACATAAAATTTCTTTTTAAAAATAAATAATTAATTAATTAAAAAGAAAACCCAACACTTTTGACGACCCCAAAACTCCAAATAAGGTTTGGGAGGGAAACGTGTGGTACCTACTACTACTACCCACCTACCTACCTACCTTCCTACCTACCTAGTAGGTACCTATTATGAAGTGGGGCCGGGGCGACAAAGAAAGAAAGTGAAGAAGAAAAAAGAACGCAATACCCGGCCATGCATTTAACATCAGAACTAATAAATAAACAAATAAATAACCGTCCCCACCCCTCCCGGTCCAACCCAACAGGTTTCGCAGTTGACGCGTTGTACCCAGTGACCAACTAACGACGGTCCCGAGAGTCAGCACCACCCGTCCCGCGTAAGCAAAAGAAAAAAAAGCCAAAGCCAAAAGAAAGCCAGTCTCCGTCCTACCTTTTCCTTCCCTGTAGGTAACCCCACCCGTCCCGCGGAAGCCAAAAGAAAAGCAAAGCCAAAAAGAAAGCCGGTCTCCGTCCTTCCTTTTTTTTCTTTCCCTGTAGGTCACCCCACCCCCTCTATTGTCTGCTGACATTAATTACAGAATAATAAAACCGGCATAGTAAATGACCGTCACAACTAATCGGACGGACCGCAACGCCATGGACCAGACAATCGACGGCCACG
>Ga0209611_10002884_pt1 | contig 30133 bp, 13 predicted proteins | sample S1TSphgellanicum_3_FD_187693 | JGI IMG/M metagenome (GOLD analysis project Ga0209611, IMG submission 187693) | Host-associated microbial communities from peat moss isolated from Minnesota, USA - S1T2_Fc - Sphagnum magellanicum MG (SPAdes) (version 2) | ecosystem: Host-associated > Plants > Peat...
AGTACTACTTGTCCACTATTTTGGAACTAGAGTGTTCAACTCATCTAGAATTAGTTCTCAATTATGTGACAACTCATATTATTAAAAGATTTACAAATTGTGTAATTCATTGAAAATACAAACCTTCAATTGGATTAGAATGGTGTATTAAAGTGTTTATGAGTATGTAGATATAGATATCATTGTTTACACACTTCAAACTTTTCTAGAATAGATTATTAAACGTTTCATTGATACGAATTGATTCATTTATTGAATTAATTAATTAAAATAATTAAATTTCATAATTATTTAAATAACTAAATTTAAAATAATGTAGTAAATATTATAGTCCTATTTTTTGTAATTGATGTTCAATTGTTGTGTTAATAATATTTCATTATATTGGAATTCATAATATTATGTTGGTATACATACATATCAAACCATAGAATTTCATGAAAGGTGAAAGTCTATTTTTGAATTGAAATTAAAAACAATGAGTATATTTTATTAAACATTCAATAAAGGTGTACATATGAATATGTTTTTATATACCTCAATGTCTTCTACCCAAATTCATGTTTATTATTTAATATTTCAGAATGAATTATTTGTTACTAGTTTTTAAATTAGTAATTAATATGTAATATATTTAATTACCATGAACTAACTAATTAAACTAAATTACTACTATTCATATGAATTCAGTAATCAAATTTGATTAATTAGTATTTAAATTAATTCAGATAATAAATAATTAATTACTTAAACTTAGTAACTAATTATATAAATTTAATTAATTAATTAAAATAATTTTAAATAACAAACTTTATTAATGTATGTGAATAATTATTGAATTTTATTTGAATTCATATAATCAATTATCAACATAATTAAGTATGTAATAATTATTTAAATACTTAATCATCTAATATTTATTTTGATAATTAATTACTTGATATTTATTTTGATAATTAATTTTAAATTTCAAATTAATTACGAAATTAAAATAAAACAAAAAGCATGTGGGAAATTTTTTTTTGGAAGTTACAACTCAATTGCAACTAAGGTGCCACTAAATATTTTACCCACATGCTTTGTCTTCAATACCTCATTTCACAAATTATATAAAGGAAGTGTCTCCTCTTGCATTCTCTCATTAAAATACATGCGCCATGTTGGGATGAGCTCATAAAAGTTTAACCCTAAAGGCAAAACACATAACAAATTTAAAAACTTATGTGGCTACTATTTAATTCACCTACTCTTCTAGTTTTCTACCTTCCTACCTACCTATTTACCTACCTAGATAGTAAGTAAGTAGTTAGGTAAGTAGGTAGGTAGGTAGGTAGGTTGGAGCTATATCAATTTACCTACTTATGGCTATGTACTAACTTACCTAGGTACATATATATATTTGTTTCTAGAATTCAATTAATATGCCACATGGTAACTTTTGATTGTGCCAAATGTCATAATTCAAGACCATTTAAAATGAATAATCATAATGGATGATGGATATCAATATTTTAAAAAATCATGAAAAATCTTCATAATGTCACGTGTTAAATTTTGATGGATGGATAAAAATGACATCAACATGACATTATAATTATAATCATAGGGGAGGTGTATAATTGAAAAGGAGTTGTTGTGACAAAGTTGTAATGAATTACACCATATATACGATGAATTGTAACTCTTGCAACTCTTGCAACTTGTCCAATAACATTCACAATGTATAAACATGGTGAGTTACAAGGCTAGTTGCAAAACACCTCTTTTTTTCATAGTGCATGTTAGCATAATAAAAATTTGTTTTCACATTTATCTTGCACATCTCGTGTTTTTGTTCTTAATTATTGTGTTCTTGTTTTTTAATCACATAATCTTGTCTTGTTCCTTGTTTGAAAGTTAAACTTAGACCTTTCCTTTAACCTTTGTTTTTGTCATTCTTTGTGTCTTTGACATTTGGTACCTTAAGCCCACCACACAAATAAACTATGCTACCTTCTGCTTCACAGAACAATTTTACATGTTGCACAAACTGATAAATGAAGTGGAATTCTGTCCATGGTCACTAAAGAAGATTAGACAATTGTATGCCAAGATGTAAAAAACCAATGCACTTCTGCTACAAAAAGGTTTGAAACATGAACTTGACAAAAGGTTTATGGCATAGGAGCTCATGAATGTAATTAGCATTGTTTACCCTTAGTATGGGGTACAACCAGAAGCTACCATGGCATTCATTACACATCTGTAGATTCTGAAATCACATTACTATTATCGTAAGTTGACTAAACCAAATGTTAAATCACATGCAAGTTTATTCAATCATGTTTTGCTTGAGCAACAATCGAGTTTCTTTATGACCACCATGCAATCCAACAATGAAACTACTATGAAACCCCCACATGATTACAATCCAACCACTTGAATGTGGAGAAGGTTTGATTCTAATGTGATTTTGAAAGACATGATTTCTAAATATTTCAAACTTATTGAGTTTGCAATTGTTGTTGTTCTAGGGAGTGTTGAAGATGAACGTACTTTTTCTATTATAACTTTCATGAGGTCCAAATTGAGGAATCTACTAACCACTAATCTAGATCGAGCGGTTAAAATGTATGCTTAGGACTTTTTTACATGGCAGACTTTTCCATTTCAGACTACCATAACAAATTGGAATGAAACAAAAACTTTCTATGGGTTAGAGTTGTAACATTTTGGAACAATAATTTTGTGTGAAAACAACCTATATGTTTCATGGTTTTTTCATAATTTTTAACTCCTACATTTAAACATGTGCATTAGTCCTAACCCTTAATTGTTTTCCATTTCAATCTTCTTGTTTATAAATAGGGGTACTGATGTGTTATATTTTACAGGTCCACCTTCCATTGCAATTGGGCGAAGTCCTTTTTGGACTAGGGTTCAATTCTCTTGGAAGGCATTGCATTTTTATGAATGGATGTTTTTAATGGTTGTTTTCTAATTAAATGTTCATGGATTGTGCAGATATCGGGATACCTTAACTTGGGATTCTCATCAAAGTCATCCAACATAGGAAACAGTGTCAAATTGCTCACAAATATAATCCAAATTGATAAAGCTCTCGAGCTTCCTTCACAATCTTGCATTTACCTCTAAGAAATTCATGTTGCCACATAGCTCGAACATTAAACTAAAACTATTGCCATCATTACATAAGGAAAAAAAAACATATAGCCATATGAACAATATTTTCACTTGATTATTTGCCACCTCAATCTACCTAACCTAGAAAATAGAGGCCAACTTAGCAACAATGAAAAATCCAAAAAAGAAAAACATTGAGTGTGACACACCCCCTATTACTTACTGGATGTTTGATAATAAATTTATGGTTTATTTGAATCGAATTCTTTTGATTTATTTGGGAAAAAAATCCACTTGATTCCACTCAAAATAGTTGATGGGTATCTTAGATCTTTAAACAGTTCAAAGTTCACTTGGTTTAAGAAAAATACATTGGAATAGCAAAAAAAATTAAATTTAAAAAACATACACTTAGTTGTAGATCATGTTTTTAAAAAAATTGCAATATTCCATTTTTGAACTAAATTCTACACATAAAACATCAATTCCATTAAGATGTTCTTGTATATCACAACCCCAGCCTTGGGCTTGCGACCAAGGCAAAGGGCTTGCAAGGTTGCGGGCCAAGAGGGAAACCCGAGAGTGAAGGAAAGTATGAGAGAATGAACCTTCACACTCCTAAAGGAACCTCCATTTTGGGAGTTGGAGTCCTAGTGGACTCCCGAATGTTCAGAGAGCAATTGTAAGGGTCAAAACCCAATGGCTCAAAGATTTTTTTATACCATTGAAAAGATGAAACGTAGATGTCTAAAATGGGTTCGCATGACCCATTTGGACATTTGAAACACAAGTTATGGCCAAAAAAAGGGTCGAGAATCAAATTGGCAGTTTGACTCTCAACCACTAAAAGTCAAGAATTGACCCGATTTCCTTGCGTGCAAATGGCATATGACATACCGTTGGAAAACTCTCAACAAGGGCTATAGACCTCATCTCAATCGGAGGTTTGCACACAAAGTTATGGGGCCCCAAAGTCACGGGAGTCCCAACTTTGGCAATTTCGGGACTCCCACTTGGGAGTCCCAGGACAAAAAGCCATTTGGATGCGGGTCTCATGGAAAGGCACAAAGTATACTATAAGGGGGAAGGTGGTGGCTTCCCCCAAGTCTGGGTCATGGTGAGTCTTGTGAGTTCGAATTGCCTGTGGCTCGTCCTAGCACCAAAAGTGTTCCAACTATGCACTAACCACCTTGTGTTGGTTTTGTGCAGGTCCGTGTGAATAGTTGATGCCTTTCATTCTTCCTAGTCCCATCCTGGAGCTCCAACACGCCCCTCTACCCCCTCAAAGTGTTGCGAGCTAAGGAGCATGCCCCAACTCTTTGCTCTTCCGTTGTTTTCAGTTTGGACTCAAATTTGAGTCTATTAAAGAGCTTGGGGGTGCATCATTGTAGTTATCTCTTAGGTTAGGCTTTTGTTCTTGGAAAATATAGCAAACATGGCTTAATAGTTTTGTACGATGTTGAATCCCACTATTGAGGAATAAACATAATATCTTTCCCACTCCATAAAACCCCTGGGTGGGGTGCATTCCGAAAATGCAAGGTCGGATTCATCTATTGCCTTATCCAAAGCCTTTTATTTTGAAAATGCCCCCACCCTTGGGCTTTACCTTACATGAAACACAATATTTGCCACTACACCCTCGCCTAGTTGGCCATTGTGCCCCATTTTTATGTTCAAACTTGCCTCCTACTTCCACACTTGTGGGGGTAATGATCGGATCTTATTTATAGTTTTGATCTTAAGTTGGTTTAATCTTATTTCACTTTATCCTTTAACCCAATTTAATTTTCATCCATTTTAACCCAAAACTTGTTTTAACCTTAATAATCGTAAACCTATTTTAACCCAAAACTCTCTTGAACTTTGTTAAGGAAATAATGTTTATGGCATAACAATAAAATAACATTCACGTAAAGAAGAGCTTATGAAGTCCCTAGGAATGGTTAAGAAATAGTAATGTTATATCATAAATTTGTCATGACAATTTAATGAGTCAATATAATTTGTAGTATGATTGTGTTGACAGGATAATTAAGTAGTTATAACTTTTTTTTTGGAATTGTTAAAGGGCATATCGGTGCAAGGTTAAGAGAGTTTTTAGGAGGCTATGGAAGGGGCTTTTTAGGAGTGGAAGAGAAAACCTAGTAGAAGAAGGAAAAAAGGCAAAAAGGAGAAGAAAAAAACAAATAGGAGATCAAGGAGAAGATTAGGCGTAGTGGAAAATAATGTAGCCATGCAATACTAGAACTTTGAAGGCCATGGAAATTGATGTGTTTATCTACACAATATATAAATATAAAATATTTCATTACATTATTTTGGGAATAGTAAACAAGGGAAACGTTTGTGCATGTTCATGTGGTGTGTTTATATGTATGTGTGTGCTATGAATTTGTGTGTGCAAGCACAACATTATATCTTTCAAGATAAATATATTTGCATGTATGGGCAAAGTTCCACCCAAATAACTATTGAATACATGTAGTTTAACACATATAATTTGTATGCCCTTATTGTTATGGGTATGTGGTATTTGTAGCAATGGAGATGGGCAAGAATCTAAAAGTGATGCATTTTACACATGTATGATCTAATTAGGGTGTAAAAATGTATCGCTAACAAACTTGAAACCCACTTTAAAACCCAAACATGTTTTTGACAAGAAACCCATTTTGACCTTAAACTTGTTTTAACCTAAAATTGTTTTGACTTGAAGTCCATTTTGACTTGAACTTGTTTTGACCCAAAACCCACTTTAACTTTAAACTCATTTTAACCCAAAATCCACTTAAATCAAAAACTCATTTTAACCATGACCTATTTTAAACTTTAATTCACCTAACGCAATACCTAATTTAACCTTAAACTTGCTTTAATTTAAAATCCATTTTCAACTACATTTGCACTTTCAAAATTTGTAACGTTGTAATTTTTTTATATTTTAAAAATTGTCATTTTATATTGTATTTTTATTTTTTAATTAAAAATTTCAACCTCATTTATTATTTTAAACTTTACCAACCATAATCTACATCTATAAAAAAATAATAATAATCATAAATCACTTTTAGATTTTTTCTAAATTACTTTTGTCAACTACATTTATATTTGCAAAATTACTACTTTAAACCATTTTTATCATAATAAAAATTATGGCATATTTACTTTTCAAATTGACCATGATAAACCACATTGCTTTAATCAATTTTTATTTTTAAATTTAATTTACTGATTTAAACCCTCTTTATTCTTTTAAAAACAATGATTACCAACTACATTTGTACTTTTGAAAATTATCACCACAAATTGCATATGCACCCTTGAAATTACCCTTGTCAACCACACTTATACTTTCAAATATTTTTTTTACACTATGTTTACAATATTAAAAATTATCATTTTGAATCACATTTATACTTGTACAAATTATCACTTCTCACAAGATTTATTCTTTTAAAATTTATTCACCATAAACCATATGTATGCAAGTTTTAAATTGAAGTTTTGTACTACATTGCTACTTTTTTAAATGCCACTTTCAATTATGTTTATGTTCTTAAAAATACCATTTTTAACCACATTTATACATTTAGACTTTATCAACTTCAAGCCATCCTTATACTTCAAAAATTGCCTACTTTTAAACACCTTTTCACTATTCAAATTTACCACATTTATATTCTTAAACTTTACCAATGTATAGCCACAGTTATGTTTTTTAACAATACCATCATAAATCACATCTCTACTTTTGAAATTATTGTTCTCATACATGTTTACACTTTCAAAAACTATCACATTTACACCATTAAAAAAATTTACTACTTTCACATTTACACTATTTAAAAAAAAATATTACTCTCATCCTCTTATGCTTACCCCTTAACCTTAACTCTTAAACCCCAAACCCATGAACTTAAAATCCCCAAACCATTAACCCCTACACATGTTTCAACCCTAGATATTGCTTTGAATCATCCCACGATGTTGAGCCAAATTTAAACCCTAAACCCCACCAAAATAACCCCCCAAGTTTAAACCATCCATATTGCACTAGATTATATTTGAAAAACCTTTTGAAAGTGTAAACTACCAATTGCATTTTCTAGATATTCCTTTGGAACTCTAAATATTCTTTGGAGTTTCATTCCTTGATATTATACCAGTTTTATGCCTATGGCTTTTATATCTTCTTTGTTGCATTGGGTTTAAGCCTCATTTTTCATGGTTTTTATGCTAATTGTTGCATTAGGTTTAAACCTCACATATTTCACTTGGCTTTTTATATAATGCACTTGTTAAGGGGATGTAATATGGATGTGGTATTAATGATGTAATCGTTAAGTTAATTAGGAGATTAGTTACTTACCCAATTCAAATCCTAATTTTGGAGGGAAGATTTTGACTATTTCTTCCTTTTTGTTTTTCTTGTGACACATTCTTTTCCAATTTATGCATTTGTTTGGCTTACACTCTTGCTCATCTCAGCTCATGTTTGTCCTTTGGTTTAGCACTTCATTTTTTATATATGTTTTGTTTTGTGTTGGAACTTCTACAAAAAAGAAGATTTCTTTAAACAAATTTCTTAATTAATATAAAACATGATGGTCATAGAAGGTATTCCTTGAAGTCCTAAACACATTGAAGTCAAAGTTAGTTTTACAAATGGAGTTGTTGTGGTGTGAGCATAATGAATCATTGAGAAGGTACAAGGAGGTTGGCTTTTTAAACGAAATTTAAAAAATTGTTAGAATTGGTACCAATTGTTATTTTTTTCAAAAAAAATTCATCTGGTCAATTGTTAGTAGTGCTTAAATCATAGCTTTGAATAATATGAAATGGATGATAGCCAATTTATGCCTCTTGACATTAGAGATTGAAAGCCCATGACCATGAAAATAGAAATTTTTTAATTGGAGGAAAAGATGTGTACAAGGTCACTTTACACAAATGTTGTAGGCCCAAGGGACCAAAGAAATGTGAATGGATGAAAAGGACAATAAATAAACAATAAATGCAATGTGGATAATGTTTCATGGTCCAATGAAGGTTTTTCCAAGCCCACCTCAAATAGGTGGGGCTAGAAAAAGCTTTGTTAAACCATGTTAAGGGATTAAGGTTAGTTTAGGCTTAATTATTGACTCTAAAACTTATTATTTAGTAGTTACTTTTTTATTTTGAACTTGAACTTGTTTATTTTGTCTTGTTTTCTATCTTTGAATTGATTCCAACTCAAACTTGATTTTGATTTGAGAACTTCATTACAAGAGATATATCAAAAAAAAATTGTTTTGTTTTTGAGGTTGATACAATCTAGATTAGAGCATTGATCATAGTTTTAAGCACATTTTGGTAGTTAGATTTCATTTGCTCATTCAATTTTATGATTATTTTAAGTACATATTTTTCATTAAAATCAAATACAAAAGTTCAATATTTACCATTTGGCAACCATCCCCGAGATTAAAATTTAGGGGAAAAATTGATTTGTTTGTCTTGTTGCACAGAAAATTGTTTAAAGAAATTTATTGTGAAATTCTATTTTGAGTTTTTGTGTTTTTGCAAATTCTTGATGATTAGTTTTTGTTGAGGGAATAATTATAAGCAAGGTAGTTGTTGTGAGATTTGGCTTTTGATAGAAAAACTTGCTTCAAATTTTGTAAGATAATTGAAACCATGAATAGAATAGTAATTAGAATCAGCCAATTAGATCGGTTAGTAAATGGGGTAGGAAGTTGTTGAACTTGCCATAAACATATAACCAAATGCATATCACAAAAATTTGCAAGCCCAAGACACTTGTAACAATGTTGGTGGTTCCACATGAAACACAAACTAATGAAACACATAAGCAACCCAACAGTCAAAAACATTATTCTAGGAAAGAGGAACGTTCGATTGAAACTACAAATTCACAAGGTGAATTTAAGTTTGGAGACTACATTTTTGTACCATAGCAAAGAATTTAGCTTGAAGCAAAAGTAAATCCATAACACCGAGGAAATTCAAAAGTGCAAATTTTGGGAACAAAACAAAAATTCGAAAAGAAGAAAGAGGAAACAATATTTGTATGGCAATTTGCTTCACCTCCATACTACCAACTAATAGTTGACTGGGAAGAAGCAATAAACAACCAAAAGGTTGGATACATAAAACCTATAGTTGGATCTCAAAATTTTGAGTCTCAAGTTACATATATGGTTAGACAAAAAGTTGCAATAGATGAAATGATGGTATATTAGGGGGTTGAATCGATACATATTTATGTACCAAAAATTATGCCTTTACCTAAAGTAAAACCAACAATTACAAAAGTTGCTTTTGTGGCATTTAGGATGAGATATAATGAACCTAAATTGATTAGATTCATCAAAGGTGCTATTGGAAAAGGAGAAAAAGTTTGGACTAGAGTTCACAGGGTGAAGAAAATTCCAAGACCAAATCTTGTTTGGTGCACTTAATGTTATCAATCGAAACATTAAATCAATGAATGTCCATTCATAGAGGACAATGTGAAACAAGATTTTGTTTTTCATTTTTACAATCTAGATCAAGATGTTATAGGAATAGAATTACCCAGGAACATGGATCTTGCATAACTACCTTATGAGATGACCAAAAATCCAATGGAATTGAAGGAACAAATTTGCCAAAACAACATACTAGAGGCCTAAACATAGCCAACTATTAGAATGTTACTTAGATAACTTCCATACTTCTTGTTTTCAACATGTTGAGTTCAGGAACAATTCATGTTGGAACTCGAATTCATAGAATTGAACCAACCAAATTCATGGTACTTCATTTTGTAAAATTACCCCATCATACAATAGAGTTACAAAAAAACCATATTACCAATTCACATGTACACATTGGTTGGGGTGGTCTCCAGAATACGTATTATATATAGTACAGGATGTTGTGAAGCATCATTTCATCCATCTATCCCGTCATCCATCCTTCCCGTCATGGTTTATTTACTTTTACGGGGCGGAAAAAGAATGGAATATAGACATGGCATGGCGGAGAAAGCAATAAGAAGATATGGCACACATGTCAAAGCCCTGTAATGACGGGACAAATGGATGAAATGATGCTTCACATCCATCTAATCATCCATCCATCTCGTCATGGTCTGTTTATTCCAATGGGGTGGAGAAAGAGTGGAATACACATATATATAGTGAATTGAAAATTAATAATATTTTTAGAGGATGTCATCAAATTAAAAATGAAATAAAATAAAATAATCGACCCAACCCAGAATCTGACCAATTTGTTTCATGGTGAATTCTCTCAAAATTATGAGTTAGAACTCTCAAAAAAATAAAAGAGGATTTTTCTTCACAAATTCCCTTTTCTCAAAAAAAAAATTGCAATTTTTTTGAGAAATGCATCTTTTTTCTTGGTAGGAAAAAATACTTTGTCACATTTGGACACATGTTTTAGTGTTTGGGACAATTTTTTTTTGTTTTTGCCAATTTTCTATAGTTTGGATAATTTTTTCCAAACATTAGAAAAATTAGTGTTACGTGACTTTTTTGGCATATTCGCATTTAATGATTTTTTTTAAAAAAAATTTGTGATTTGTTCGACCAAAAATATGGGAAAGCATTTTGTGTTGTCCGATAAGCTGCTGCATGTTGCCTACAACACTTGGCCGTCACTGCATAATATACATTTTTGGCACATATGTAATGTACCGTCAAATACACACACACCTGTGCATTACGCATGGGGTTCAAACTAGTTCCTATAAAAGTAGAAAATGTGAGGATGGCCATAGATATGTGGAAATGATATCTTTAGTGAAACCACTATATTTATAGGAGGAGGGTCATGACCACTAGGACTTCCAAGACTACCAAGATCAAATGGATTTCCATACATGGATCCCAACAAACCACTAATTCCACCAATTAGGCCCCATAAAATATATTTTAATTACCCAAAGTATGTTAAAGTTAAAATATTCAATGTAACTATTAGAGCCAATGGTGAAATAAATAGATATTGTAAATCTATTCAATTTCACACTTGAAAATGTAATCTTTGATTGGAGTAACAATTACATGGGAGATTACCTAGATTGTATTTTACAGAATTAAAACAAGCATTATGTAAAAGGTCTAAACATTTGTTCATAATGATGAACAAGTTTATTTGTAATTGAAGAACATGAAATAGGATAAGAATGAAAGAATGGAGGTATGTTATGAAGAATTGTTAAAGTTAACAAATAGTCTACAGATTCAAACCACTGATAGTTTTTAAATATAATGTGTAGATCAAGATTACAACCACGCCTACAGGTAGCAACAACAAGAATGAAGTGGGAAACCTTACAACATCACAAGGAAGCAACATTCATTAGTAACAAGGGAATTTTTTAAGTTGAAACTAACAATCTTCTCAATACCTCAAATTGCAAAGATTGTAATAGCACAAATTTCCCAGACAGAGATAGATAAATTAGGAATGTAATGTACAAACTATCACAAAACTAATCACAACATGGAGACATGTTGAAGAAAGAAGAAGGAGGATTTTGTAATTGCAGTTCAAATGTGACATCACAACAATTTAACCCTGTAAGTACCCTTGTCATATCTATGGAGTAATTGGGCACATAATGACAAAATGTCTTCGATTTGGTGAAATGCCAAACATGTTAAAAAACAAAGGGGTAAAAATTATAAGTGAACACTATGTAGTTGAAAACAAAACTACCAATGTTTCAATCCATGCTGTGGATGTGAACATGGCCATCACTAAGAGCAAGGCAAATGAAGCACAAGTTTTGACAGAAAGAGAACCAACAAAGAAAAGAATTATTGTTGACTAAAAATAAGAACATAAATTATGATAGACATTTGTGAAAACAATTCAACATATGCAAGTTGAAAACCCACCTAAAGATCTAAACTAAAAGCAGAAGGAACAATGGAACACAAGGTGGGCAAGATTACCTACTACTAAAATATCCATAGAACTAATCTTACCATAGAATTTACATTCCATTTCTAATAGCAAAATGATGTCCATGGAAGACACCAACCATTAAGGCCTAATGAAGTTAGTGGGGACTAATGGCAATTAGTTACTCCATGCATGATGAATGTGATGGTTGGATACTTTTTGAATGATACTCATGAGGTTATGACTGCACTTATTCTCATCATGTTTGTTTTGATTTGGCTGGAACTAAAGTTTAAAATAGCAATTACTTCAAATTGGTATTGTGGAGTTTTTCTTTGCAAGTTCATAGATATAGTTTGAAAGCTAGCCCTTAACTTTTGGACTATTTGGGCAATGGAGAGGTTGACAAAATCCTTTCATAGCTTAAAAATAATGGAAATTTTAGGTTTGATTTCTTGGTTTGATTTTTTGGTAAGCATGTGTTCATCATAGTTGGTTTATATGTTTTAATGTTATCAACTATTATAGTTAACTATTATGTCAATTAATAGTTTTACATTACATTAAACTTATTTCTATTTTTGAAGTCTTGTTAAATCCTCCATAGTTCAAATGGTGAGTTTTAGACTAGATTCTAATTGTTGTAATTTCTATTAAAATCTTGTTTGGAGTTTCAAGGGCCCAATGAAAAATGTTTATTTTTGTTTTGTTTTTGTTTATTTCTAACATTTTGTTTATCTTTTTTCTTCTTTGTGTTCTATTTTCTTCTTCATTTCAATTTGAGTTTCCATTGCCTTCATGTTGTGAGGTAGCTAGCATCTTACTTTGATTGGCACATTACTTTTGGAATTGTAATAAGAACTCACTCTCAATGTTGACCTTTGGCACCTCCTTGGAACTCACAAAAAGTTAGTGGAAATGTTGTGATGGCTAGTAATTGCCATATATAATCTATTAATGAAAATTCAACATGTTGGTTTATGTATGACATTGACATTTAAGCTTGGGTTTTCCATTTTTCTTGTTTGTTGATATGTCATCAGATCTGAAATATCCATTACCTTATCACTTGGTTGCCCCACAATTCTAGTTTGGTTGACTTTCATTGTAAGTATGGAAAAATGCCTAGTACTAATGAGAATATGTTTTCTAATCACATTAGCATATGTTTAGTATCCAAGTAGTGACCAACTAGGTTTTTGAAGATCTATCTTTGAAGGTAGAAGGCCTTCCAACCACCTCCTTGTCATTTTTTTTTGTCTGGCCTTTTGAGATACCATCTTAATACAGGTTCTATTTTCTCCATATTAGTGTCCTTTGCTCCTTATTCCAAATTTTGTAGTTCACATTTTGTGCTCTTTGTCCTCTAGATAAGAAGACATGTCTTAGTCTCTTTTTCTTTTGCCTTCTCCTTTTATGACTTGAATTAGTGAATTAAATTTTCTTTGATTCAAGGTCCGATTTCCTTAAGGTGTTATGGCTAGCAAATTTCTCTTGTGAGCTTTTAGAATGTCAATATTTAGCTTCTTTAAAACAATTATTCTAAAGCTAAGTTTGTCTTTTTAAATGTTAGATTTCACAAACTTATTCAATATCTTCAATGACAATTCTTTTGGAAGATTAAAGATCCATTTTCATTCATATTATTATGTTATGAAATTGTTGTTACCATATGTAGATTAAGAAAAGGTTGATTAGAAAAAAAAATGTGAAATTAATTACATTTTAAAATTTTCATAATTATAATTGCGATGTGTAAATTGATGTTTTTTCTTTTGGAATAGTAATGTGGGAGGTTCTAACAAAGGAGGAGCTGCATGCAAATTTGCACTATGGTGTCGTCATAGGTTAGGTTTGAACTCTAGATGTTTGCAATAACACTTAGGCAAAACATTGTCAACTCAAATTGCTGATTAAAAACCCCAACAATCCTCAATTATTTTTCTCACTTATTGCATTTAGCAAAATACCAGCAACATTTTTATAATTTTATAGCTAGCAATAAATAAGAGTGGAGAGCTTTTGTTGTTTTCCTTTTTTGATCCCTTTGAAATTAAACTTAAGAAAAAAACTCATGAACCTTAAACCCTAAACCTTTGCTTTTCGTCCTATCTACTAACCTTAAATCAGAGTTTTTGACCTTGAAACTTTAATCTCTCCTTGGTGATTGATCTCTAACAACTCTCTAGCTCAAACTTAACTTCTAAACTCAAAGTTTAGACAACAAAGCTTGAATGATCAAATGTAGCATCCTAGAGACTAATTTCAACTCCTTAACATTACATATTCACATCATATTTTATCTTTTTCAAAAAACTTTCAAATAATAAATCTAGAGAAAATTCAAAATTAAACCTAACAAATTATTTTAAAAATAAAATAAACTTGCAATTATAACTTGTAATTGTATTCATTTAATCATCACTAGTAGTGTGTAGCAACGTGGAGCCCAAGTACAATAAGCAAAAATGCATGCCTATTTAAAAGCTTAACACCTCACAATAAAATTATCCTTATCATCTCAATGTAATTTTTTAAAGGTATCCATTTTCTAACTTATAGTTATTTTATTTAAAAGATAACATTTATAAAATCTCAATGATTAAGAATATTTATAACTTTTTACATGACATGTAAATTGTTAATCTTGACATAATCATGAATTCTCAAATGTCACCAATTTCACACCATTAATTCGACTTGTGCCAATATTTTCCAACATTGATCAAAGTGAACACCCAACTTGACAAGAAAAAAAACAAAAGCAACAAGTGGGTACCTATCCCACCTATGAAATAGCTAAACCCTAAATATCACACAAGAACCAATTACATATAATGCAAGGCTCCCTGTTAATAGCTTTGTAGTTGTAAGCTCCTTGGCATTTTGATTGTATACTCTTCATACCAAAGGGACCACAACCTTGAGGTGTAGGAGCTTACAACCATAATACCCAAAATGGGAAGCCATTACCATTTGTAAAAACATTTTGAAAGAAGTTTAAAATAGTAAAACCCAATTGTCAAGGGAATTGGGGCCTTATGAGTGTAATGCTCCCCACCCCAACCCCACCCCCCCCCCAAATGTTGTAAGAAATCCATAATATGCTCCAAAAAAAAACAATGAACTTGAAATGTTTATAAATATTTATCCACCCCAAGACTGCTCAAAACTGAGCAAAATTTTGCCTCTCAATTGCCCTAAAATACAAAGGCAAAGCAAGAAGAAATTTTTTTACACACAAAAGACTTTGAGAAATTTCCTAGTCTATATGGAGAGCACCTTACAAAAGAGAGGATATTATGCCTAATCCTTGAGAGTGGGACGGATCTTAGACATACAAGCCTAAGCTCTGTAAGAGGAGTAGATGGCATAAGAAGGATCTCCTTCATATGCCTTGTGATTGACATATGTTTAGGTTCATGATAACCTTGGCTTTGCCTTGTGCTTTCCAATGGGTAAGCCCATGGGTGGGGTACGGTCCCAGAATGTGGGGCCAAGCCATGTAGTATTAGTACCTATGTAGTATATTTGCTCTGTTGAGGAAGGTGATAATTATCCCAACTCTGAAAGTGTAGAAATATCTCTCATAAGAATCAAGAAATCTCCATTCTCACAATTAAGAAAAGGCAAAGCAAGGTTAACACTTCTTCAACCAGCCACAGAGAATTCCAAAGAAGAAAAGGAAACACAGAGAACAAAGGACCAAGAAACAAAAACAACATGAAAGCAGGAGAAATGAGGGAGTCCACTAGCAGACTCCATCCACACAGCAAGGTGAGGGGGATGTTACCCAATGTGTTGGTTGGAAAGGGCAATTTGTCAAGAGACACATGCAAGGGGTTTTATGACCATTCAGGCCCAAGGATCATCACCACCCCCACTGCTGGTTTTAATTGATCCGACAAGAGGAGCACCACCACCACCAGAGGTATGTCACCTTCTCGAGACATCTGCAGCACAACACACTCTTTTCACCCCTTATTAGATCAGAGAGCTTTGTCTGTTTGCAATGAACCCACCATACATATGAGAAAGAAACATTAAGTCTCACAATGCAAAGAGGACAAGATTCATCATAATCAAGACCCCTGAAATGTTTGACGACCAAGACCTGTCTCTCCCCAGTCCAAGAAGGGTTCTCATATGTGCAAAACATACAAGCAAATTGTGTGTCTCACAAGGATGCTCACCTGTCTTCTCCTGTGCAAACAAGGTCAAGGTTTCACCTCTGCGATTGTCAGTTTGGTGTGATGTGCCTTGCTCATGTCCTAGCTCTCCTTCTTCAGCTCTTCTTTGCTCTAATCCTGTCTCAAAGCCTTGCTCAAGACTGAACTCCCCTGCTGGCTCTAGACCCACATCTCCTATGTTAGTTCCTTGCTCCAGTTGTACCAGTTGTGTTGCCTGCTCAAGACCTGTGTCTCCTGCTCATTCAAATTCCAACTCTCCTCACTCAAGGCCTGTCTCTCCTCCTCATTCAAGACCTCCCTCCCCTAGTAAATGCCAAAGATCCATCACCACATCTGGGGGCTCAAGGCCTGTCTGCACTTCTTGCTTGTTACCTTTCTCTGGTCCTCTCTGCAGACCTATCTCTCCTTGCTCAAGATCTGTCTTCTCTCCATGGCCAAAACCTGTTGTCCCACGCAAACACCCCTCTATCACCAGGGGACATGAAAAAAGTCCTTCCTCCCAACAAGATTCAGCACTACAATGTAAGCTCTATATTCCTTGCAGAGACTGCCACTGCCACAGAGTCTGGACTACTGCTCATGGACGTCCAGCATCCTGTTCAAAAACAACTCTGTGTCGAAACTGCCCTTGTCATAATAAGAAGTCAAGTCCTTCTAGAGGGAGGAAAAGCTCAAATGTCAACAGACCAAGGTCTTCATAACACCCAGATAAACGTCATGGCAGTCCCTGTAAAGGAAAGCTGGTGACAACAGAAAATGTGGGATTGACTCCTACATCTACACATCCATCTTCCCCTTGTAAAACAACTCCTTGAATTGTATCTTCTTCACCAGGCTCATCACCACCCAGAGTGCCAACAGAGAGGTGCTGTCAAATTCAGTCCATTGGCAATCACTTCAGAATCAATGAATTGGAATCCCTATCTTTGAATTGCACAGCTTCATCCTGAAAATGTGTGTGCCTCGAAAGCTCAGTCAACCTTTCACCTGACGTTTCAAAGGGAATTGTCCCAATGAAGTTAAGCCAAAGCAACAATGCTCACAGCCTGCAACACCCAAAAGGTGAAGTACAACTCTCACAACAGCCAGCTTGAATGATGATCTGAGGGTGGGAAGTGGCAAAATGCTGCTGCTGCTGCTGCTGTGCTGCTGCTCCCTCATGTGCTGTTACCTTGATCTGTGAGTAGAGGACCTTGCAGCACATGGAGGTAGGTGTGCCAGATCTATGTTCTTCCACCTGTTTCTTTACAATCCTGGAATTGATCTTAAGACTCCCTCAGCAGAATTTGCGAGAACACATTGAACTGTGTAAACTTTGACATTGAAGCATATACATAACTGTCTATCTCTTATCATAAGATCAGATCTTTCTTCAATAGCAGAAGTATCCTAGACTCTTCAAAACTGGCTCCATAGAAGCAATGGGGAACAGTGCAGAGCACATAAGCTCAAAGTGGATAACATTGCTCAATTTCTGTTCAGATGCACAATGCAAGTAAGCAGTAAGTAGAAAGATTAGTGTTATCCAACAAATGCCACTGCAGGCTCTGAGCAACAAGCTGAACAAAAACTTCATAACAAACAATATAACTGAACTAGCACAATATCTCTGCCACAGCATTTGATTCCAGTTTCAATGCTGATCAAAGAAGTCACTTGAAATTCCAGAGCTTCTCCCATTCACCAATTGGGAAATGCTGATGATAGTGTTCATAGTATGTATCAGGATGCCTTATGCTTGTCAACTTGCAACATCCACAAACTATCTCAGGAAATAGATGTCTACTGAGGTTTGTCACTTAAGTACTAATCAACCTGAGTCCTTAGAACCTTGACAAGAAGGCATCTAGAAGGCTAAAATGCAAATCAAATGAGACAACACGATTGATTGGCAGGAGCCGTAGCAAGGATACTATTGAGCAAACCACCCTTCAACAAAATACAGTGATTCTCTTTCTCTTGCTCAATAAGATATAAGGAGAATTCCTGCCATAAAACTCTGATGGTTTGCAAACCACTGCAAATCACCATCAACCTTGAAGCCTGGCAAGATTTGCACCCTGTAAGTATTAGGAATGCATTGACAAGACATCTGCAACACTCTACTGTAAACCCGAAGTGTGCAGTATGTCGTCAATATGTCACACTTTCAGCTTGAATGCCTGCTGTCATAGTCCAAGATCTCTTCATCTGTGACAGACTTTGAATGCCGAACAATAGAACGCCCAATAGAGTTAATCCAGTCCTCTTTTTCCTGAATTTGAGACACAATTGAACATGTAAAGCAAAGCTCTGGACATGCTGTTAATGCTCTAAACACAAAATCTTAAGTCTGATTACAAATGCACCATGACCATATTTCAGCAAGCTGCAGATTTCTGTGAAACTGCTTAAACAGAATATATAATCACCTTTCTTTAACAAGACACACATGCTCTAACAATTCAGACATTGAATGAAACAGAAAGGAAGAGGAACCAAATAAAACCATTAAAGTCCTATTCAGAGTCCAGACAAAGAAACAAAGAGAAAGAGAAAGCTCTCCAATACAGGAAGATAGGGGGGAATGAGAAAGTAATTGCCAAAGGGGCCTGCACAACACCTTGTCTGTATCAGCAATAAAATACATTGTTTCCTTGCTTGTAGAAAGCTCAAACGCAAATTGCTTGTTCAACACATCCTCAGCACCCTTCACTGTTAAACAGTTGCGGACAAGAATCACCCCTCTTGGCTTTGAATTCTGCATCACCTCCAATGATGAAGGTTCAACTATTACAATTGGGAAGCATAAGTGATCAACAGCTTCTAGCAGCAGTATACATTGTTATGTTGACCATGACAGATGAAATCTCATGTCATTGACAAACCACTTGCATGGAGCATTGAATATAACCACAAGCATTGTTACTGTGCAAAATAGAGTTTGTACGCAGTTCTGTCGCAAATTCATGGCAAAGTCATGTAAAATTGCTGCTGCAGGAAGGAGAAGCATCCTAGATTTCTTAGGGGTTTGGAAGCAATAGGATCCTTTACCCGAGACACATAGTTCTCTTTGAACCAGAAAATGTGGCCTTCCTTCAGCACAAACCATCTTCTACGCCATGTCTTGATATATTCTCCTGCAAATTGCAAACAAAGCCTGCTCAGATGATAACCCCAAAAACCACACACACACAAACAGTTCAATGGACAAGTACATGAACACTAGTGTGCATTTAGTCACTTCACATTTTTCAAGGAAAGGCAAAATGTGAAGATGAAGAGACCCTGCTTCAAAAGCCAGCCTGTTCGCTCTGGGTTGTTCCAAAATTGTACCTGCCACAAGTCCATTCTAAACTGTCAGCATGCTACCTCCATTTTCTTTGCCTTAGAATTTCTTTCTCTGGGTGCATACCTGCACTCTTTGAAAACCTTGCCCATCTCTCGCATACCCCTAAAATCCAAAGCCACAAGTTTGAAGAGACTGTGTGAAACCTAATTGATGCCCACATTTTGATACAACATCTTGTGACAAATCCCAATTTTTCTAGCTTCTTGATTGTTTAAAAACAAAGATCACAAAGTCCTCTCAGACCTAACCCTAATTTCTAGACTCTAAATGTTTTATGTTTGATTGACACAATCCAGCTTTGTGATACTAGAAAACTGAGCATCTCTATTCTGTTCTCACTCAGGAAATTGGATGTCCAGCTTCTTCGCCGTCTTTAAACTCTAACAAACCACATACAATTCGACCCCCAATCAAACACAAAAATTGTTCCCTGCAACCCTAACTTTTCTGTTGGCCTTTCCCGCATGGAAAAAAAACAAAACCCTAAAAAGAGAGATGCACAAACACAACAACAACAACAACAACAACAATAAAAAAGCAAAAGATCCTGTAAACCCACAGTTTGGGATTTTTTTACCTGAACTTCATCTTCCTTCTTCTTGTCGGTGAAATAACTCGTCAGAGCTTCCATCGCCCAGTGTTGAGAAAACAAAACCCCACTCCCCCAAAGAAAAACAAAACAAAAAAATCACAGACGCTGGAGGATTTTTTAATGGTTTTGTTTTTTTTTTCCTCGCTGCGTCCACCCAAACTTACAAATGGATGCTTAAATTTGCGAGAAAGATAATTACAGTTCAGGAATTGCCTTCACAGACACTCTGCTTCCCCCCCCGCCCCCCTTCTCTCTCTTACTCTCGTTTACACTGAGCATTCAGCAACAAGAGAAAGCAGCACACGTTTAATGAAGCACTGCAGGCAGAAAGTAGGAGAGAAAAGGAGTACGAAGTTGGGGGGGAGTTTCGAACCTGTGTCCTTTCCATCCTAATCTCCCACCCCCACTTTTTCCCTTACGAATTCTCCTTCTGAATCTGGGCTCCACAGAAATAGGTACCGAATTCCAAAAAGGCCATGAAAGTGGGGAGCAAAGGCCCATCAAAATTTTGGCTTGGGCTTGAGGTGTAAAAATTAGAATATTCTATGTCCTAGGACCTCAGGTAGTCTAGAGTCCATTTTGTCCTAGGCCCTAGACAACCTATGGTCAATTTTGCTCTAGGCCCCAAATGCCCCCATGGTCATTTTGTCATGGTGGCGTGGGCCTTAGGTCACCATGTCCCAGACCTAGGTCAGCTTGTCTTGACCCTTGGGTAGCCTAAGGTCACCGTGCCCAAATTTGATTTTTTCATACTGCCCATGAATGCATAAGAATCATTCCTTCCTTAGCAAACATTTTTCTTTTACTGTTTTTTTCCTTTGGGGTTGCGGGGTAGGCCGGGTGGAAAGCAAGTTTGGGGGTTTTGATTACCCACCAACCTGGCTAACGTACCTAGTACCTACCCACCCACATAGGTTATCTACCTACATACCTGTTCATTACCTAGTGTACTTCCCCAACCGTAAGCCAAAATTCATAATGTTATCATGTTTTCATGGATAGCCCTTTGGCCCTTTTGGATGAACATAAAATTGTATTTTCTTTTTCAATGTGTTCCCAATGCCCCTAGGTAGCTTGGGGCCTAAGACAAAATGACCTTGGACTCAAGACAAGACATTGAGAGGGTATGAAACACATCTCGGGACCCAAGCCAAGGGAATAATTTTTTGATTTGCCCCTGGGCCCAAGCAAAAACTCTAATTTGTAACTTCCTCACATGCATGGCCTTTTTGAAATTTTGATCACCTCACGATCTACAATTGTTTTAATTCATGATTGGCCTTATGGTTTACACCAGGTTAACACCTTCCGATGTGAGCATTCGCCAAATAAGGGGCCTATGCAAAACAAGGTGAGGCAAGCCATTCCCCAAATCCCTCGATGTTATTTTAACGACAAGTCGTAAATGCATCGCTCACTTTGAGGCGACCTGGTGCGAGTTTTCATGCACGAACAATGAAAGCTTCAAAGCAAACTAACACGGAAGCATGTCATGTTTCGATGGCAGCTTGACATTCATTTTCATTGGTCGAAAACCACGAGCCTTGAAACAAGAACCTTGAAACCTACCACTCACTGAAACATGTCAAGTTTTGACGAGCGGCCCAATGCACGTTTCGATGCCCGGGCAACCCAAGCCCCTGAAACATATCCCACATAATCATGTAACATTTTGGGAGCTATGTTTCAACCCCATTCGCTCATCTTCCATTTTCCCCCATGCGATCCCCATCCATGCCCCATCAATCATTGTAGAATTCTTATAATTGCGAGCTTTCTTTCTTCCTCCAACTCAAGCATAATCCAATCTAGGTCCTCCATTTTTCTTAACACAAAAACCAAATTAGTCCTAATAGAATAGAAGAAACATGAAGAGCGAAGCAATGGACATGATGGTAGAAAATGTGAAAATAGACAAACAATTTTCATGGAGACATACACTTGCGAAGAATACTAGTTGTGATTACTACAAGAATGCCATAGTCATTGCGAAGAGGACATGAAAGAGTTTATTTATGTTTATTGGCATTGCAAGAAGAATTCGAAGATGCGGATCAATGAACACCAAAAGAAGGGGTGTGACAAAGTTGTGAATTCCAAAAGGAATCCTTTCAAGTTGAAGTTGTACCCACCATTAAGAAACACAGAACAAGGTGTGTATTTTGCGAAGGGTGGAAACATTCTAGAATATAGGGCGAAGGCGAATGCATTATCAAAGCCAAGGAATAATCACCCTTTGATTACATTAGTTTTACATCTAATACAAAAATCTAAACACAAGTGCAAGAAGGAGAAAACCCTGCCCTTGGAAAAGGATTTTCTAGAAGATTTAAGAGGATTTTGTTCTTGTTCGTAAGAAATGCCTCACAAAACATGGAGGCCAAGTAATCAAACAAGTTTCGAAGCCAAAAAGAATTCTCAAACGCACCGCTTCATTGGAACCTATCACTTGGGAAATATCACAACATTGTGGTATTGGATCACACCTATTTTATTTGAATCTACAACATTGTAATGTTTCCTTAAGTTTCAACAAGATTTTAATTATCAATTGTAAAGCGCTCACAAATTATTAGTCTAATTTTTAATGTTCAATCAAAAAATAGCCCATATTAGTTCGTTTGAAACATGTTTCGATACACATCTTTCCATCCTTGAAATTCTAGAAGTTTCAAACCTCTTCAACAAAAAAATCATGTTTCAATCATGTTTCGACATTATATCAATTCCATGTTTTAGTCATGTTTCAACAATATATCAGTTCCATGTTTCAATCATGTTTCAATAGTATCATTCATGTTTCAACATTTTATCAATTCCAAATAAACATGTTATAATACCAGTAGGTAAGTTCTTCAACAACTACCATGTTTCGAAACATGTCTATAGAAATTTCATCCCTCGTTCATGGACATGATCATGTTTCAACTTTCACAATTAGCACCCCTAGAGAAAAATCTAGTGATTATTGATAGCCATGTTTCAATAGGTTTTAATTAGCATGTTTTTGTGGTATAATATGTCTCATCTCTCAATGCATTTACCTTCCAAGGTCTCTAAATTCATATTACGATCAAAATAGTGAAGAGTCGAAACCAATGAATGTTTCGGATAGAGCCTCACCATCAAAAAATCTAGGTACCAATCCAAAGAAGTTACATACCCCAAAATCAAATCCCAAAAAACCAAGAGGAGATGGTGGGGACAAGAAGAAAAAATTAGAGCTTGATAGGGTGTTTTGCGAGAACGAAGCCTGGCGAACGGTTGATATAGTGTTTCATGAACTCTTGAAATGAAAACCAATATTTTTTGGGAAAATCATAGAAACATTGGGCATTCGGCATCTACTATAATGCAATATTTTTGACTCTGATTGGAAAGCACAAAATAAAGGGGAATTTGTAGAGAATTTGGATACCTTTGTTCGAAATCCAAACTTCAACATTATTTCCTATTGTGCATTCGAAAAGTTCATGCGAGGAAACAAAGTAGTACTCAATTACTCATATTATATTGATCCATTGCAATACATCTAATTTTTAACATATGCATTTGTAGTCACATCAATCACTTACTTTAGCCTTTATTCCATATCTATGTTTCAAATACATATGCCTATTTGAAATTTTCCATAATTGGTGTTTCAATCTCACTTAAGGCTAAAGATTCTTGTCAATATATTAATTTAGGTTTAGTTTCACATTCATATTCTTCCTAGATTTCTTTTATTCTTTTCCATTGTTAAGTTGTTAGTATGTGCCATTATAGATATTCCCCAAAACATAGCCACTCCATGTATTTTAAAACATCACATTTATGGATGATTATGATGGTATCTAGAATTATAATAATCTAAAATATAATCCTTCTAAATTTTTTGACAACTTTTGATTCAATATTTTTTATGGGAATCAAAATATAGGGTAAAAAATGACTGCGACAAGGACTAGGCCCTTTTTGTCATGTGTGGTACACCTTAACGGATTTTCACCCTTTATTCAACAAATTATCTTGCAAGTTGTATCCATGTTGAACATTATGAATATATTCAATTCCAAAATAAATCATATGCACCACAAACGATGATAATTCCATTCATTCTAATGGAGTTCCTTGACCATAAAAAACTTCCAAAAATGCCTAGATAATTTGAAGATGTAAAATTGTACATTTGACATGCTTTTGAAATTGCATTCCTTCATAAACAATACCTTCATCAATTGTTTCAAAACATTTTCTTACCTTAAGAAAAACAATTTGTTATACGATTGGAAAATTCTATTTATCCTTGACATTGATGTCTTCTTCCAATAATCCATGTTGGTCTTTGTTTATTTTTTCAAGAATTAACAACAAATGATTTTTGCTTGCCATATGTTTACCCCAAAACACAATTTTTGTTGTTGAAAGTAAAGGATTTTGAAGTTTCTTACCCACATGCAAAGGGTCTTGCATCATTATTATTGGGGTGTTTTCCACCATCTTTGCACAATCAAAACCTTGAACTTTTAAACCATGGATCCCCTTGGAAATGCTATCCAACATCAATTTCTACCACCGGTTATCCCACTCAAAGCATGATTTTGTAAAGGGCTTATATTTGAACTTTCAAATATTTCTTGTGCAACTTCCATATCAATTCCCATTGGCTTTTAACCTACAAGTGACCAAACTAGTTATAAGTACTCAACAAGCAAAACATTAATCTTGCCGCCTTACACAAGAGGGTTAGCAATAAGTACACAACACATTGTTCTAACTTGTAGAGTTTCAAAAGCATTTTTGATACTAAGTTGATGATGGATTGATATCAAATTTGCATTGATGAATTGGATGTTGAAGTGAAATTTGGAATCCACAAAACCCATCAATTGTATCCAACCTCCTATTCCATGTGGCAAGTTCAACGCATTTTGTGTCATCTTCTCCACATTCAAAAGGTATTGGCACTGAAGGTCCCAATTTTTCTTTACATTTCTTTAGAATTAAACACATGTAACGAAATGTAAATTCATTGATACCTATAGAATATACAAAACCTTCCTTACAAAAATTAGACCTAGTTGTGTTTAAGGCTAGTCCTACCAAATTTTTGTTCATGAAGTTGTGCACTGATGAACCTCCAAAATTTTGTAAAACTTCAAACAATGTAATTATACTTGCATGAAACTACTTCCCATTTCCCTTACCACCATTTCTATGGACAAATAGAATATTATAAATAATATCCATAAGTAAATTTAACAATACAAGATGTTCTTCAAGAGCTTTTACATTAAAAGCTTTCCTAAACAATTCAACAATTTTTGGAATTAGATCCTTTAGCTAAAATAGATTGGAGGTTTATTGAAAAGTAATTTCTTAATTTATTACCCTTGTCAATGTAGAGTTTAGTAAAAACACCTAGTCATTTGCTTCATGGCATTTACTTTCCCACCTTCTACAAGATTTGATAAGCTCTCTTCTTTGAAGCATGTCCCACCTACTACCTTGTTCACATTTTCGCTCACCTTTTGGCACTATCATGCTATTTAGTTGACTTGCTCGTTTCTAAAAATTTGGAAAACTAGGAATCAAGGAACATTTGTTACAAAACATTGTTGAACATTCAAAGTGACAAAATGTCCCTTCAATTTGAATTATTTCATTTGTTAAATCCAATATAGTATGTTTATAATTAGGTTTAGCATACCATCCTTTACCAATCATGTGATCATTCAACAAAGGGTGAACATCAATCAAATCATCTTTTATGCTAATGAAATAGTTATGGAATTCATGAAAAATTTGTTGTTGACAATATGAAACCAAATCATTATGAGGATTATCAACAATTTTTGGTATGTAAGAAGGAGGATACTTAGCTTTACCTATAAGAACCCCTTTCGTAAAAGAGTCTTGAAGTGTCATTTGGATGCCAATAGTTCCAATTGTTGCCTTGTTTTTCTTAGCCAAAACATGTGTTGCACCTCTCACATGTTGTCCAATAGTGTCCACCACCCCAAAAATGCCATTGAAACTACAAAGTGTGCATTTCCAAAACTTTTTGTCTATCATTTCTGCACTTAACACAAGTTTCAAAACCAAAATACGATGAAATGATGTGAGATGCAAAAAAAAAAAACATAGGAAAAAAAAACTTTCTATTCATGGAAAATATCATTTACCTTTTGTAACATATTTGAACACCTGATCTTCTCTTTGCTTCATGGTTGCCTCTACCTTCTCTTAGTCTTCTCAAGCTTCCTTTACTGCATTAATTTTCTTGTTCTGGTACAACTTTAAATTCTTTTCATGAACAAATCCACTAGCTTTAGGGGACAAGTGAGTTTTCCAATTCAAGAGGTTAAATGATGGATTGATACTTCTTTCTACCCCACATGGTACACAATACATCACCCACTTCCCCATGGTTTTTTCTCATGATTAATTCGTGGATAATATGGACCTTGCTTTACAAATCCCCAAATTGAATCCTCCTCACATTCTTTCCAATTTTTCATCAATCGTGATGGCATTACCTTGTCACAACAAGTTTTCAAGATATGGGATTCCAAATCATCTTGAATTTTTTCAACTTGTAAAACATCATGTTCTAGAAATTCAAATTTCACTTTTTTCAATCCATCATTTTCAGAGCTTCCATGAGAAGACATATCCTTAAGACCATGGCCTCACTTATGGAGTTCTGGACATGAAAGTCCTATAGTCAAATCAATGTGAAGACCAATAGTACTTGCTATTTGAGAGCACATAGTGGGAACAACAATAAAAGATGGTTTTTTACGGAAGTTTTGATGATGCAAGTAGCAAGAACAATTTTTTCAATCTCTTGTAAGCCTAAATAACTTTGGAGCCACAATACTTCCCATCATGTTTCTTTTGGCATGGTCCAAATTCTAAAATATCATTTTCTGGCCTAACTGCTTGTGGCAATCATACCATCCACACAAAAGTGGATCATTCGATGATGATTCAAGGTTTTGACAACCACAATCATCACCCATAACCACATTTTTTCATTCGCCCCACTCCATTTGCAAAAATCAATAAATACCGCCCAAATGAGTCTCCCACACCTTGCTATGCCTAAATGGGTATGAAATATCAATTATAGCAAATTAGAATGCATTTGTCACCTCCTAACAACATGTCACTTTGAAAGTCACATCCTAAAATCATAAACTAACAATTTAATTTATGTCACAATAATGTTGAGTATTTAAAAATGCAACATGGTGTGGGCTGATTTATTTTGCAAACCACAAAACTATGTGACATGACAAAAAACACACAAAATATAGCTTGAAGAAAAGATAAAATAGAAAAATAACAAATGTGACACATTATAATACGTATTAAATGACAAAAAACTTGATAAGACAAAATCAAATAAGGAAAAAAAGTTATACCAACATAACAAGGAAAGAGACATGAAGAAAACAAACTGCAATTTGTATGGATGAGGAAATAATTAATGTTAGATGGCTATGTGAGCTTTAAAGGTTTAAAACCACATCTAGATTTGGTTGAAGACTCATGCTTGAAACACTTCCTTCTTTAACTCAACTTCATACTCCAAAGATTCATTACCAATATTAGCAAATGTTGGCCCTTAATCAGCCTTAAGTGAGAAACTTGAGTTCCCAACACTTGGGTCCAAAATCCCAGCATGTTGTTTTCGAAACCGAATGCTTAATTTGAACCCCATCTAAATTACATGAATTTTTCCTAAGAACAAGTCTACCACTTGAGGTTAACCATTGTATAACATTGATTTTGGTACACATGTAACATTGGTTTTGATAAGCATGTACACAATATAAAAGAATAAAAGAAAAAATAGCCAACAAATAAAAGAAAAAACTCCCAAAAGACAAGGGGGCTATGCCTCTTGCCCTAAATTCAAATGCATGTACACAATAAATGAAAAAGAAAAAGAAAAAAAAGTTCCCAAAAGACAAGGGGGCCATGCTTCTTGCCCCAAACCCAAAAACATGTACACAATATAAGGAAAAAACAAATTAGCTAACAAATAAAAGCAAGGAATGAGACAAACCATGCCACATGTATATAAAATGTCAAAACACCCAAAAGACAAAGGGTATAAAAAAGGAAAAAAGAACAGCAAAAAAAAGGTTAAAGAGTGAGATGCATATTAAATGTCTCAAGAAGGTTTAGTAAATATGCTTGTTGCCCCAAGCTAGTAGCCCCCACACATGACTTGTTGTGCTTCTTGCCCCAAACCTAAAAGCAAAACAAATATAAGAAAAAACCGAGCCAATAAAACACAATAAGGAATGAAACAAATTTGGATAACACATGTACATATTCTTTGCTCAAAAACACTCAAAAGACAAGAGGTATGAGAAAAAATTAGCAAAAGAAAAAGGGTTAGAAAGTGAAATGTATGTACTACTTCTTCCCCACAAGTTGTTCAAGTGTTTGTTGCCAAAACCAAAGACCTTGTGCACATTCTTACTTCTACTTCTTTCCCCAAACTCACCTCCTTACAAATCAACCTTGAGCTTGTTCCCTAAATAAACCAATAATCCAAAACCTTGTAAAAGCAAATGTTGCATAATAAAATATATATATATATATATATTTAAATTTCAAAGATTATGCACATCAAAGGTGTCACATGCTTGTTAAACTAGTCAAAACCAGCCAAGATTTGAGCTTAGTTGCAAATCAAAGGTTTGAAGTGGCGAATGGAAGAGAGCTTCGACTTCTTGTGTAGGTTATTTCTTCACCTTCACTTATTTAGGGCTTACATAACTTTAGGGTTTTTCACCTTAATGAATAGATCTACACCCTCACTTATTTAGGTCCTATTGTTCTCTATCTTTATTATAAAATACTTATTATAAAAATTTCAATATATAAGTTCTAAGAACTCAAAAAAAACATTAAGCCCTTTGGATGTAGACTCTTGTTTAAGAAAAATAAAATTATATTTTTAAAAATCACTTTTGAATATTTTTTTAAAAACTCAATAATTATTTTTTTGTGCCATTAGGTGAAAGCATGGTAAAGTATATAAAAAAAGGTTGTCAAAAAAATATCAATCTAAAAAAAAGGTAGTTTTTCATGAAAACACAAGAAAATAGATTCAAATTTTGTTTAAACTTCATTTTGAAACTATTGAACCTTCAATTGAATTTACTGTAAATCAATTACAAAATTTTTAAAACTTTGAAATAATAAAAGTAGGGAATAAGTAAATTTGAAATTGATTGGTCAATATAGTGTTCAAACCTACTTTTTCATTATAAAATTTAATAAAATATACATTTATGAAATTATAACATCAAAATCATTGTATATTCAAAGGCCTCACCAAAAAAAAATTTATTTTCTCTTTGGTAAAATATACTTGACACATATTTGAATCAAATGTTACATTGTAAAAAGTAAGTTTTAAAAGCTACTTGCATTTTAAAAAATCTATTTGAAACTTACTTTTATAATACAAAATTAAAAAATAAGTACATAATAACGAAGAAGCTAGTATTTTGTTATTTATCATTCAACTAAAAAAATTGAATATATACAATTTTGTGATGGGTTTTGATCCTATTTCTTTTTCACTTGACAAGTAGACTAAAACACTTTATTATGCTTTCCACCCCCCCCCAATTGAATTCTCTTCATTTTTTTCTTTCTAAAGGTGCTATTAAAAACTACATCATAAAAAAATTTAAAAGTTTCATAAGCATTAGTTATTATAATAAAAAGTTCAAACACCCTGAAAGAGTTGCCACCCCGGGATATGATCTGAATCCTTCTAATTTGCTCAAGCCGAATTTCACATTAGAAGCATGATCATGAGCCGCCAGCTAAAGTGTGCTAATTCCAAGGAGCTGTGTGACCGGCTTGATCCGGCTTGATCAGAATATGCACCGGCTGCCCTGACACAATCCCACCAATTGTCAAGAGTAAAGGGTTCAACCCTGAACCCTGAACCCTTCT
>Ga0209611_10002885_pt1 | contig 30131 bp, 19 predicted proteins | sample S1TSphgellanicum_3_FD_187693 | JGI IMG/M metagenome (GOLD analysis project Ga0209611, IMG submission 187693) | Host-associated microbial communities from peat moss isolated from Minnesota, USA - S1T2_Fc - Sphagnum magellanicum MG (SPAdes) (version 2) | ecosystem: Host-associated > Plants > Peat...
AAACCTCGGTTACATAACAATCGTATTTATAATTTTCACATTTTGACCCAAGGGACCTATAATGCCTCAACCCATGAGGTTAAAATTATGGATAAAGGTAGTTGATGCTATGTGAATTAGTTCCGAATACATAAAAAACAATTGAACATGTTTGCATTGGTTTTGGCTGGGTTGGGGGGTTTTTAGAAGACCCATTAGGTTTGCATTCATTTTTAAAAATAAATAAAATGGATGACTTGTCAGGTTTTGCTCTAAGGAAAATTCTCAAAGTTAGAACCCGTTACCTAGTTCCAAGGCCGTCCAATGTTTTAGATTGGCGATTGCTTGGGTTGACAATTTTTAAGTTTTATGATGCCCATTAGTTCCAAGTTCAAAGTGAAGTCGATTTTAGACCCTTTCATGATGAGAGAGTTTTGAGATACGTTGTAGGTTGATTTTGGGTTTTAGAATTTTATAAAAAAAAAACATTGAAGTTGCAGTTTTTTAAAACTATATTCTTGGAGTGATTTTTTTTTGGGTTATGCATTAAAACTTGTTGTCCAAGATTCACCTATAAATAAGTTCTCATGTTTTGTTTCAATTTTTTGATTGCTTCATTTCATTAGATGGTTGATTATATAACTGTGTTATATATGCCCACAAGTGATGTGCAAAGGTTATTTTTGTGGCTGTTGCAAAAAGAATTAAGAAAAGGAAATAAAGGGTGAACAACAAAGGACAAATCATTAGTTTGCTAGAATGTTGACATTAGAGAGTAAATAAAATTGTAAAGTGCACATTATGTTTACAAACTATTGAGCTAATAAATTGACAAGGTCATCAATTATTATTATAACAAAAGTTGAGAGTTTAAATCTTCCTAGTCTTTTTGCCCCGATTGTGATGAGTACAATACCCTATACATACACCTAAAAACTCAACCCCATGAGAAAACACCCTAAAACTTCCAAGCCGGGTCTTGTATTAGATCTAGCCAACCTTGGGTTTTCCCATACCTAGACCCACCAGGCCGGGTACCCAAACCCAGCCAAAACAGGTTTGCACATTGGGTTGTCAAGGTTTATTTGAGTCTAGAGACATTTCCTCCCAATGCACTGAGGGAGAACATATTCATTCAGAGGTAGTCATTTTTGCAAAGAATTGCTATCTCCATGCCATTAGAAAACAAAAAAACAAATTCAAGTGTAATTAACTTCATTAGTTTGTAAACATCTCATTCGACCTTTATAGTTTTGATGCTTTGGGTTATTTTTAACAGTGACACAATATGGCTTGAGGTTTTGGTTTAAGGTTGTAATTGATTTGTTTAGGATGTTTCAGGTTGTGGTTTTAACGTTACAATCCATTTGTTTAGTATGATTTGGTAAGTAATACTTAATAGACTCAATTAAATTTTAAAAGTTTCTTTTTTCATTAATGCTTTTCAAATTCAATCCATCTAAGTTCTCAATTTGGAAACATTTGATCTTCGTATTAGCATCCTTGTTTAACCATGTTAAAAGTCCTCTTTTGAAAGTATTAGGAGTCTTGTTTGATGATATTAAGAATCCTCTTTTTGAGGGTATTAGGATCCTTGTTTGACCATAGTAAAAATGCTCTTTTCAGAATTTGAGGTGCTACAGCCATGATTCATATATGAAAACACTTATGGAGAATAACATAGGAAACCTCTATACAATTTTCACAAATCCCTAACTAATTTACCAAAAAAATTAAGCCTAATTCCAAAACCATGTTCAATATCATGTACACACTACACACTCGCCAAGATTGGAGATTATACATGTACGAAATTTTAAAACAAACTAAAGTTAAGGTTTGTAGTAAGTACAAAGTTCAATATGTTCCAAGCATGTTGAAATATCAAGAAGGATATTAGTGGACCAAATATGAGGCAATAAGGATGTGATAAGAATATAATAGGAGGGTGATATAAAGTCCATGGCCTTGGGTTTTGTGGTGCTTAAAGAACTAGGCAGATTTTTTAATTTTTTTTTCTCATGATGACCTGAAAATACTCTTTAGGGTTTTTGCACCAAAAAAACATTAGAAGTAGAGTGGGCATTTTGAAAACAAAACACCGACAATAGGCGACATTATGTTTCTCAAAACTCCCATCATTCATTGCACACATAACAAAATGTATTAACCATGGTAAGGTGCCTTACCCTCCAAAACACACATAAAGAGTTGGTCGGATTTTTGTTTTGGAGGGTAAGGCACCTTACCATGGTTAATACATCTGGTCTAACACAAGAGGCGCCTTACTCTATGAGGAAAAAAGGTGCCTCTTCTCCTTCTCAAACAAAATTGTAGCTTTTAAGATTCTACCAGATCTTAAAGACCCTCCTCAGGATAGGGGACCTGTAAATAATTAAATTATAGGTGAACAAAAATTTGTGAAAGAAAAAATAGAAAAATGTCTTAGAACATTCAGAAATATTATTTTTGGACATGGAATCTTGAAAAATTAATTTTTAATTATTGGACAGACAAATCTGTTGAGGCTGCCCCTGTACTATGGTCCATATATTCCTGAAGCCCATTCAGGCTTTTGGGCCCACCCCCAAAATTGGAGCATTGCTCAGAATGGCTTCACCATCTTGGAAAAAAGGCTCCAAAGCAAATGTATATATATATATATATATATATAATTTTTATTTTTATTTTATTTTTTAACAATGCTATATCAAAGGGGCACAAAAGGGGGAGTAGCAGGTCAAAATGAGAATATTTTTATAACCCATTAGGTTTGGGCCATGGTGAGTGAGAGACCTTGGAAATGGGTATTGCAACACTCATGATATACCTTAGTACCTTTATCATTTCGGCATAAATTAAACTATTTTTTTGTTTTGTCGAGCTTTTGAAAAATTATTCATTATTTGTGCCGAAATTTTAATAAATTTAAAAAGTTCAACTACCAGGATTTGAACCACATACCTTTCATAAGACACACTAGATTACTCCATAACATTGACAAATCTTTGTTTATTATTTTGGTCTAATCATTACTTGCTGAAAATTTCAGAATTAAAAAATCAGGTGCCAAAATTAAAATTTTGAAATAATTATTTAATAATTTGTTGCCAAAATGGTTTAGATTGCCCATATGTGGATCAAAACCATAACCAAAATCATTTTAATTATTTAAAACTAAAACCAATTCCTAAGCATAACAAATTTCCAATGGATGGTGGGCATTGGGTTAATTCATCCCATTCACCCATCCATTGCCTATAATTAACTTAACATGTTTCTCCAATACATACATGAGGTGAATTTTGTTCCTCAATATTAAGTTGATCACCTATCAAAGATTGGAAACAAAATTGACAAAAGTGAACTGTTTTAGGTACGTCAAAATACCTCATAAATCCTTTTCAAAAGTTGGGCCATAAAAATATTATGATTATGTTTTCAAGTGGTTAGATTATTTTTTGCAAAACTTTGTTCAAATGTGAAATCCAATGACAAGTTACAAATTGTGTGAAAGGGAAAAAAAATCACAAAAAAATGAAAGGATTTGATTTAACGTTTGTTGCGTTTGCTACATGCGATTCTTGTCCATTACAACCTCCTACAATTTTTAGATCTGCCTAAAAACTTCACATTCCCCCTTCATCATTAGTAGATCACCTCCTTGCAACCTTTTACTAGCCATGATTTGCAAGAGGTGTTTATTTTCTTGTTTGCTCTTGCAACCCTTTTCCTTTGTGCACATTTTTTTAGTCACAAAAGTTTTGGTTTAGGGCAATGGGTTGTCAAAAAGGTCTTCACTTTCATTTTGTTCCTTGATGCCACATTTACATTATAACAATTGGTGAGGGGTAAGGGGTGGTCAACAACAAAACTTTGAACTTCATAGATATGGGTAGGTCTTCAAGTTTATGGTTAGGTTTTGTTGATAATTAAAAAGCATCGGATTCTTTTGGACCTTGATCAAACAATATCCCATATTTTATGTTGAAGTGGTTCCTTGTACAAAGCAAGGGTGAAAATTCCTTTTAAACTTGCTTGACTTTTGGTTTTGTTTGTGTTTTTTCTTTGTTTTCATATGCATGTGTATGCAAATTTGACCTAAAAACATTTGTTTCCATGAACAACATGGAGATTGAAATCTTTAAAGTGTGGTTCTTCCATGATATTTGCTAGAATCAAGCATTATAGAATTTCCTTCAAAATAGGTTGGGATTTTGCTTTGACTTGTAACAAGTTAGGTTATGGAATCTTGTAAGGTTTAATGTTTGTAGTTCTAGGTGTTTGCTTCATGATGGTAATATTAGAGGCTTCAAAGAAGACCTATGTGTTATTAGTTTTGGGTTGTTATAAGGTTTAGGCTTTGTAGTTCTGAGTGTTTGCTCGACTATGGTGGTACCAAAAGTTTCAAACAATAACTACGTTGCTAGTTTTAGGTTGTTGTGAGGTTTAGGGTTTGTAACTTTAGGTGTTTCCGTGATGATGGTGGTACCAAAAACATCAAAGAAAAACTATGTATTGTTGATGTGACATTCATTTCCAAAGTTTGAGGTTTGAGGTTTTAACAAAAAAAATTGTTTATTTCAAGAACATGTTTGTGGGCCTTAATAATATTCAATTGAAATTTGAAATATTTCTAATAGAAATTGTAAACCTAATTTTCAAGGGATAGCCTCCCCTCAACAAAGGTAAGTCCAAGCTTTCTTTCACCATGCTTATCTTTTAGGTTTTGATGACGATTGCAAAAAGCTAACACCAACTTATCATTAAATGAAAATAATTATATCTCCATAGAGTTTCCTTTCATGTTTAGACTTGGTAGTCCAAACAAATTAGTCCATATTTGAAATATTTTTGTACATAAGTTATAAGATTAATTTTCGAGGGTCATTTTCTCCTCAACAAAAGTAGGTTCAAGTTTTTTGTCACCATGCTTGCCTTTGAAGGTTTTGATGATGACGAAAAGGAACCAACACTAGTTTGTTAAAAAAATTTGAACTAGAGAGAACTAGATTTCAATAAAATTTCCCTTCATGGTTAACACTTCATAAATGGTCCCTTCTTTGGACATATTTGATGGGGATTTGACATTCAAGCTAGTTTGTTTTGGTGCAAATGGTGTGATTATATTTGAAAGTTTGAAAACAAGGGTGATAATGAAGTTCATAGAAAAACATGCCCCATTTATCATTGCCATCCATTACATAGCAAATAGGTGTAACTTGGTCATGTAAACACTTTCAAGCCTACAATTGGCGACAAAAATTGAAACCTTATTGCAGCCCACATGTATGTTTACCTTTTTCACTCTCATAAAAGGCCCATGGAACATGGGAAGTTGGAAAATCCTTGCAAATAAAAAGTTTAAATATCCTTTGCAATGTTAAAACTTGATGGATTTCCATGCGTGCATTTGCCAAACACATTTTTATTTGGTTGAATTTAAGAGTTTTGTGGTGAAGTTGGGTGATGACCTTGTAGGAATGTAGTTGCAAAGAACAATTATGAATTCTTATATGTTTGTGACATAACTTTGGGATTAAAATGTGTTGCCCATGTTGGAGGCAATGTAAAGCTTGTCCAAGTTGGCCCAAGGCAGAGATATATTTGTATGCTTTCTATCATTGTCATTACTATTGAACTATATGCAATTTGTGTGGACCCATTGAAGAGGTATGATCACCCTAGTTTTAAATGTTTAATGATTTGGTGCATTATAATAGTTATAATGCTTTCCACTTGGTTTGGTACTTGGAGCCCCAAACCCAAGTCACACATGTTACATTTTAGTTCGATGACCCTTTTTTTTTATGCTACATAAGACATGTCCTCATATTAGAAGTGTGTCTATAGTGACTAAGGTAGATTGGAAAATTGTAGTTTAGTTTGTAAATGACCAATGTATAGGTGCAACAAAGGGGTTTTTAAAAGAGCTTGAAAGTCATTTCCCTATTCATGACTTGATGAATGCAATTGGTATAATTTATTCGTAATATTGAGAGGCACCTAATATGGTTCAAGTGACATTTCTTGGTCATTTAACAACCCTAAAAGCTAAAATTTTCCACCCCAAATCAATATCTATAAGTGGTTCACTGGTTTTTGGTTTGTTGAATTCAACATTGCTTGACCAACAAACTTCTTTTTTTGTTATAGCCATGAAGAGTAGTTTTCATGGTGCTCTACATCCATTGCATGATTTTAACCCAACAACAAAATTGTGGGGATGATTGGCCTCCAATGCCATTGTGGGTTAGACGTTGCCAAAGTATCTCAAGCTTGTGGAGTTGGCCATTGTCATGAAATGTCATGGTATGTCAATTATTTCAAGTTTCATTGCAACATAAAGAAATAGTTGTTGACATGCTAGCATTTCATGAAGTTGATTTTGGAGAACGTCATAGTTGACATTAGAGTTGAAATAAATGTCATACCAACATTTTAATTCAATGGCCATTTCTTTTTCATTCAAGTTGCACAAAAACTTCAAACTTGGAACATCCATACCACCAACAAATTTTGCTCTTAAAAATACCATATAACCTACAATTTAATAAACCTAGTATGATATAGCAAAATGTTTATATATTTTATACAACATGCTTGCCATGGTTTTTTATGAACATTGGATGAATAGTGCCAAATGCCGTTCTACGAAAAAACATGAATTATTTTTTGTTGGTTTCAAGCCAAATTTGCAGATTCAGCAAGAGCCCCACCAAATGTGAAAGTAAATGGAAATAATAACATCATGGTGAACGCACTGCATTGCCAATAGGGCTCTCTTTTTTCAGTGTAAATTTTTTTAATGATATAAAAAGAATGGCCAAATTTTCCCAAAAAATAGCAATATTATTATTATTTTTATTATTATTCACACTAGGAAAAAGAAATTCCAAAAGTTTCCCAATTTGCTTTATAAAGAAGAGGGACTAGCTCTCTCCCTTCTTTGGTTCCTGGGGGCTGCGCCATCTTTTGGCCTTTCTTTGGCTTTCCCTTTTGTCTTCCACGTGGTGGATCCAGCCATCGGTTTTTATTGGATTTTTCTTTACTCAATAAAGAAGAGAGACTAGCTCTCTCCCTTCTTTGGTTCTTTTGGGGGGGGGGGGCTGCGCCATCTTTTGGCCTTTCTTTGGCTTTCCCTTTTGTCTGTCACACGCGATGTTTCCAGCCATCGATTCTTATTGGATTTTTTTAACCCAATAATAAAGAAGAGAGGACAAAAACTTGTCTGAAACAAAAGCATTGTTGCCAACAAAGAGATGGCCGAAGAAGATTATCCAATTAAAAAAAAATGTATTATTATCTCACACTGAAATTCAAGCAAATGAAATGCGCAACCGCTCAGAAACCCCACCGACAGCGTCTACCTGCTGTGGCACCGGATCTTCCGGTCACCAGTTGTCAGACCCTTGCCTGGTTGCTCGCCAAGCCGGTTTTGCTTTCCCCCTTGGTTTTTCTGGAGAGGACCAAGTTACACAGTGCTTAATCTTTTTTTTAAAATTTTTAAAAAATTAATCGTTTTTAATTAACTAACTGACCTATTTAAGGGCCTATCACAATTAATCTTTTGTAAAAAAAAAACTAACTGACCTATTGAAGGCCCTATAACAATTAATCTTTTGAAACTAATTAACTAACTGACCTATTTAAGGCCCTATCACAATTAGTGGCCTTATTGCACACCTGTCCACACCTAACCCAGTAGTTACCAATCTAGTGTAATTACCTACTAGTGGTGTTGTGCAGTTCTTTGAAATTTTTAAAGAACTGGCAGTTCCAAGTCTTTAAATATTTCAGAATCAGAGAACGGTTGGTTGGCTTTGGTTCTTTGAAAAATTTCCAAATCGAAGGAGGAGAAACATTTAGTTCAGGTTCTTTAAACATTTGACAGCCAGAGAATTATCAGTTCCTGGGGAAGAACCGGCGGTTCTCTTTCTGGTTCTTTGACTTGCTCATAGTTTTGAGAAGCGCAGTTGTATACTAAAACCAATTCTTTAAATTTTTGAGAATACCTGGTTTAATTACAAAACGTTTGTGAAAAAAAAAGAAAAATTATGGTTTTTGAGAAAATGTTGCCACTTTTCAACTACCCTTAAAAATCTGTCACCACTTTGTTGTTACTATTTGGAGAAAACTTTGGAAAGCTTTCTTTAAAAAAATAATTGTCAATGAATGCTAAATTTTGCCTTGGGATGCTTGTTGCCTACTCATACTCCAGAAAATTGAAAAAAAACACTAGGTATGATAATTGAATAATAAATTATTGATAACTAGTTCACCATAGTTCATTGATGATTATGATTTTCCAATATTTAGGATGATTGACGACCAATAGGTATGAGCCTAGTTATCTCTTCATAAGCTTACTAGTGTTAGTATGCCACATCAACATTACATGTTTGCTATATATCTAGAAATGCGAGTATGTGTGATAATTATTATGGTCGTTTTGTCAAGAGTGCTAAACTAAGTGTGAGTTAAATTGACATTTAGAAGTCCCAATTTATTCTTGCAATTTGATTGGTCTAGAGTTTCAATTTGGGACCAAGTCCTTCACATTATGGCTTCATGGGTTGGGACTTAGGTAAAGAGTTGGGTCAAGGAAATATGGAAACCCAACTCCGAAGACAAGTCCCAACCATATTTTTAATCAAAACAATAAAAAAGTGGCTTGATTCAGTCTGCTCATTGTAAGAGTCTTTCTTTCAAATGAAATTGAAGGTGGCAAGCTGGTTGTCTTTCCTTTTCAAGTGTGTTGGAGTTAGAGAGGGAAATGTTTAGGGTAAAAAAAATTTGTCATGTGAAAAAATGGAGGATTTTTCACTAAATGCTTATGGGTACACTTTGGAAGAGTGTGTTGGTCCACAATTTTTTTTTCCTTGCAATTACAAAAGGATCATATGGTGCATTTTGTCCCTTTACATTTCTAGGTGAAAGTCAAAAAATTTCATCAAATGTTGATGGGCAGATGATTCAAACTAAGAATGAAAACCAGAGGCTAAAGGATGAGGTTGTAGGAAAAGTAAGCAAGAATGAGGATGTTCAGAAAGGACCAAAGAAAATAACACTTGAGAAATTAAAAGCACCTTCATCCTTAAAAAAAAGCTCAAAAAAAAACTAGCAAAGGTGAAGGATGAAAATGAAGACACAAATGTAGAAGTGGCAAAGATCAAGTGAAAGCATAATGATATGCAGGTCTTGAGTTTTTTTTAGTGGGGGATGTGGAGCTCGAATTTGTTAAGGATGGCAAAAGGCAAGGTAATTTGTTTGTAAAAAGTTTTATGTTCAGATTAGGACAATAGAGGCTTTTTCTTTTATGTGTAAAGAGACAAAAGCAAAGAGACAAAGAGAAATGACAAGATTTAGGGATAAGAAAAAGTTGGGACTTTGCCTTCCTCAGGGGACTTGGGCCATGGATTTGGGACTGTGTCCTTCACACTATGGCACACCAAGTTTGAAAAATAATATTGTTTATTATACCCCAGGCCTGATTTCCATGGGACTTTCCCTCTTCTTGGGACTTATGAAATTGGGCCTAGGGACATAGTGTGAAGCGCCCCTTAGTATTCCATTTGCTTCACTTAGGCCCCCTTTACATTAACTCCTGAAAGGCCATGACCATCAAAATAGAAAATCTAGGATAGGAAAAGAGAAAAGAAGTCACTTTAGGTAGGGTTCAAGTGCACAGTACACGAGGTTGAAGCACCAAGGGTTCAAGGAATGGATGAAAATCAACATTAAATGCATAATGAATAATGGTTCATGGCCTAATGGGCTTGCTGCCAGGCCTTAGTAGGAAGCCCCTTAAACCATAATTGGTTAGATTTTGATTGCTGGAACTCAGATTTTATTTAGAATGTTTTTTAGAGGTGGGTTGAGCCTAAAAAGCCATGATTGGTCTACAAACGCTTTGTCATAATTCCTTTTGTTTTTCAGTTTTTTTGTGAAAGTGGGCATGAAGTTAGTTAGCACATGCTAGAAAGGCGGTGTTTGGTTGGATTTGTTTACATAATTTTTCTCAATTTTTTAATATAGTTTTTGAGGTAGGCACAAAATTGTTAGCCCATGGTCCATAAAACTTGCGATTGGTTGAATTTTTTAACATGAAATCTTCTCAATTTAAAAATAAAATAAAAGGTGGGTATAAAATTCATTAACTCATGGGCCCAGAAAATTGTGTTTGGTCAGATTTGTGTTACATATTTTTTTATATTCTATGATCCATGGTGATCCTACTTGCTTGCTAAAATGAAGAAAATAAAAAACTCAAGAAAGACTAAATGTGACAAAAGTGGTGAATGGTGAGGAAAAACAAAGAGACCAGGAACTAGTAACAAAAAAAGTTACATTAAAATAATTAATTGCCTCTTTTGACTCCATTATAATATGTTGGTTCCTCGATAAAGTCTATTTTCACTCTACATCACACTTGACAACCCATGCTCATGCATAAACCATTTCTGAATTCCCCCATTTCTGAATTTCCATAGTACGCCGACCTTTGGATATGTTTTAAGGGCTCTCAATTTTCCATGCTTATGGTCCCTCACCGTAGTGTAAAGGGGGGGGGGCTTTGTTGCTTCAATTTGTCCATTGGCTAATCTTATAATTGATACTACTAGGTATTACTGTCTGGTGATCATTTGTCAATAGTACCCAACTGCCACTGGTTCCCAAAAATTCCTATGTATTCAGAGGCCATGTTCTAAAACTGTAATTGAATCCTGTCATTCGAGGAGAGTAGGGGTTATTTCATTCTTGAAGCTGGTTCTTCCACTCCGTGACTGGATCTTCTTCTGGGTTTGTTTGGTCTTCCAGTTTCTGCAGATCTTGGCCATAGGAAGAGAAATAATTCTTTTGCAGCATCTTCAAGTGGGTTTCAAGGTGGGAGGACAAGGGCATTACTGTAGTACATTTTCAGGTTCAGCACTCAGGTGCCAAATAATTATTTTATTTTTTAAAAAATCCACTTCAGCAGTTTAAAAAGAAACTTATGAAATTTCAGAAATTTATTGGAAAAACCAAAAATTTTGTTATTTTTTCCCTCTGTTGTAATTTCCTGAAATTTCGGCATTTAAGAAAATAATTTAATTACTGCCAAACCTGAAAAGGTACACTACTAGAGTACCAGAAATAGGCCAGTGCTCTATTATCACATTGTGTGGGCCCTCCTCCTCCTTTGGGTAATGTTCTTGTACTTTGGGCATTACTGGAATGGAGCCAGCACTCACCTATCACCTCCTTGGGGGTAATGCCATCATCCTCAGTCCTTCTTACCCTACACTTAAAACTTGGCAACTGCCATACTTTTTCTTTCCTTTGGTAATTGGCACAACAAAACAAAGAAAAGAAGCCTCCATTGCAAAACAATAATCATACTTTAAAGAGCAGGTATACCTATTCTTCAATGCTATATAATACTTCTAGGAATATTGTAATAGGTACCAATTTGTAGTCTGCATACCAGTCCAAACACTGGTCAGGAGTCAGGAGCAGTGTCTTTTTAAGGAATTTTTGTTTTTAGCCAAAGTGACAATCATTCTTAGCAGGATTTAGCCAAATCTGGCAATAAACCATATATGAAGTACAAAACTAGAATCATCCTTCTATATTTTTTGGCTACACAGCAAAATCCAAGATAGAAGTCTGGTGAGTTTTACTATTTGGAATTAAAAACCTTCGAAATCACTTCATTTTCAAATCTTTAATTTTGTGCTTTGGCAAAATCTTGCCACTAAAAAAAAAGGCTGGCTAGAGGGGGATGAAGGGTTCAAGGGCGCCTCCTTGGGGACAGGCTCTGGTTTATTTGAGTTTCTGTTCTTGCCATCAACTTAACCACCAACCCTAACCTATGTACAGACTACATAACCATGTGCCATCCATCTTTAGTTAATAACCACCAGTGAGGAAGGCGGAACCTGAGTTGAAGGTCATCAATCCACAAAGGGAGTCATAACGGGCTTCCCCTTGACTCTCTACATTGGGTGGTTGCTTACTTTGGAAACACCCTGCTCCTCAGACATTACCTTACACTTTGATTGAAATGGGAACGAGGGCCAGGTGCGAGGCAGTCTTGTCCAAAACCAAATTAGGCCATGTGGTTGTGGACCCTTTGGTTTGTGGACCCTTTTCCACTACTAGGGTTCGGAGGATCTAGGTCAAATGCAAACCTCATGGGTTTTGGCCTTTCAGTTGGCATGCCAATTTGAGTTGGTATTTTTGACCAACTCGGTGCAGCCTCATAGAAACAAATCCAACATTGCGAAAAAAAATCCAATAGAGACCACCTATGCCCAGTTCAGTTACGCATAGGTTCCACTTGTGGGGTGGATGTAGGTTTTTGGGGCATACCTTTGAAAGAAATTTGAAATGCCCACCATGAAAATAATTCTAATTTCTTGGATTTCCTGAAAATATGTTTTATTTAGGTGGTCAATTTTTCCTCCCTTTTTCAGCAGGCCTTTCTGTCTTTTTGAGTTGAAATTTTTTGGGGAAAAAAATCCAGCATATTAGAAATAGTTGGATATTTAAGCTCCTGGTAACAAGTAATAATCACACCAAAAAAAAAAAATTCTACCAGTGTTCCAGTGGTTTTTTTTTCCCCCAATTTTTGATTTCTCTAAACTGACAAATTTTGCTGTTAAAAAAAATTTAACACAGAGAAAACCAGCATTGTATGATTATTTGAATTTATAAATAGCTGCTGGTTCTGGTTTTCTTCAAAACTGGAATCAAAGAACTGCTAGTCCTCATTAGTTCTCGAGAGTCTAAAATGACACTAATGTTTTGCAAGCTTGAACATATGTGTTACTTGAATGTAGAAGCACCAAATCACAAGTGAGAATATATATATATATATATATTGATTATTTGTAACACCTAAGAGCTGAAATTATTGTTTCCTTTCAATCTAAAGATAGCAAAATCTGGGTATGAAACGGTTATTGATCCAGGTTTTGGAGAGACACCCCCCTTGTTATTCTGCCTGTAGGATCTCGTTATGAATACTTGAAATTTTTAAACCATAGGTTATGAGGTGAAGATGGGTGTTAACTTTCAGAAAATGCTGGGTAGGAGGGGGTCCAGGTTTTTTAAAAAGTAAAACCCAGCGAACATATATAAATATACGCGGTCTGATACCCCAGTTAACACCCCAGTTAAAAAACAAATCCCACCCCACACTGTAAATAACCAGTGGTTTTTTATGGATGCTGTTTCTTTCAATCATTTTGAGAATGGTGGATAATATCAGGGTTTTTTTATTTCAAATTCCTCAAATAGGTCTACCGGCGAGGGTCCTCAGCATTAATTAGCAATAAATGGCGACTGTCCTGGTGGACTAGTAGATCTTTTTTGGGAATCCTGCCCAGTTCTGGCGACCTAATGAAACACACTGTCTAAATCTGGCGACTTTTAACCTCTTCTTTTTTTTCGAGATATGGCGATTTATTTTTTTAAATCCTCAAAAATCCCTTTGTTGGATTCGTTAGCCCTTTTATTTGTCGCCAGGTGGCGAAAATTCGCCACAAAAAAGAAAAAAAAACCCTGGTGGATATATTTCAAAATCGTTTCTTTGACGAACCATGGTTAGGATTCCTATGGACTGCCAGGGATAACTGTCAGGGGCCCATTCCTATTTTGTAATAACCGCCCAACATTGGGGAAAAACACACTTCCCCACTTTACTTCTGGTTTATAGCCATTTTTTTACATCATTTTCCAATGAATGATAGCCACTTTAGCTACAAACCGAAATTCCTTAAAAAAAACACCACTACCTACCAGGCTGTTGTTACTGGTAGGGTCCTCGTCGCTAATGTTGATACTAGGCACAGGCCTACATACCTACCAGACCAACATTGATTTTTTCCAACCAAAATTATTCTCCAGGAAAAAGATTTTGCAAAAGATCAAACAATTAAGCACCAAAAAATTTTAGAATAAAAAACAGCACTGCCCAAGGATAACAAGCTCTATCCGGGTTGTCTTTTTGCTCCCTTTCTGGGTGATGGGTTGGTTACTGTGCACGGTTGGTTTTGCTTGTTCTACTAGGCAAGATTAAAAGATTTCATGTTTTTTGGGTTTTGCTGTCTCCTCATCATCTCTCATAATAGAAGAGGGTGAGGATATCTTACCATTAGCCTACTTCTTGAGCTCTAAATTAAAAGATGTGTTCCACCCATTAGCCTTCTTCTCTGAGCTCTAATTAAAAGAAGTGCTCTGCTTTTATTGGCTTAAGTGATTCTATTATTTATTAGCTTAAGGGATTTTGGCCCCTAGGTATTAGGTCTATTTTTATATGAGTATTTTTGAAAGATGATATTTTGGCTTGTGTTGAAACTTGAGATTAGTTATATAGTTATAATATATCTTGAAGGATTTTGGTTTCTTTGAGAGGATTTTTTGAAGATTAGGTTATATTTTTGCATGGTGAAATTATATTTGAGTTTCCATAATTCTTCTTTTGCCTTAAAGATACTTTTTAATGTAAATGGCAAGGCCACAGTGTGACCCACCCCTTGTTTACCTAATAACTAGGCCAACATCAGTCAAACTGTCTGGCCGTCTGCGGGGGACTGCACACCAATGGTCAGAGAGAGCTCGTTAGGGTGGTAGGGGTATGCAGTGGATCCCAGTAAGGGGGTGTTGTTTTCCACTTTTGTGACGTAGCTGAAGTGATGATCATCCATAAGAGAATTTAGCCAGATTTGGTTATCAGAAAATATGGAAGTCAAAAGAATTCTAGCATCCTTCTTCTGTATTCATGTCTCCACGCTGCAACTTAGGATGGAATAACTGAATTTCATTTCCATAACACATTTTGTCGAAATTTGGCGAATAAAAAACTCAAAAGAAGTTAAATTTTGGCCAATTTGAAAAAAAATTCGCCATTTGGCGAAATTCCCTGCCCCCAATCCACCTCATAAGGAGGAAAAAAAAGGGTGGATCCCAACGGACAAATGGGTGGGTAAGGTTTTGTAACTGCGTTAAATTTGCAACTAGCCTCTTGTTAGTCCACCCATAGTTAACTATTTCTTTCTCTGATCTAGCTATTTCTTTTTCTCTTTCTCTCTCTCTCTCTCTCTCTCTGTGGCCCCGCCCCCCGCGGTCTTCTCTTTGCTTTTGTTGTCTTGTGTCGGTTTCAACTTTCCGCAGGCATCGTTTCTGTGCGAGCTTCTTCGCTTCGCGCACGGCGGGTTGCGCTTCTTTCCTCTGCTGCTGCTGCAGGAGGCCTCCTCCTTGGGGTACTACTTTTTATGATGACTCGTGAGTATGCTTTTCTCCTCACGTGCTTGCTTTTCTCTTGAGCTTTAAGTTGCTCCCCAGCTTTTCACGTTTTGTAGTTTGTTTGCAAACTTGTTTTTCATTCTTTCTTAGTCTTTTTTTTCTGAGTGAGAGAGAGAGTTCAGAAGAACTACATCGTACGTCGTCTGAAGAAGTAGAGATCATCATCCTTGAAGAAAAGAAGCTGCTGCTGCGACAATCTTTCTTTCTTTTCTTTTTTTTCTTTCTACGTTGGGCAGGGAGTGTTTGTTTTTGTTGTTCGATCGGTTTCTTTTTGCTCTTGCTGTGGAGGATGCTTTCTTTGAACAAGTCACGAGTGCAAAGCCGGAGGAGTTGCTTAGAGACGGACGTTACGGACGTTCTTTCTTTCTTTCTTGTTTGCTTCACAATCATGATAATGATGCAGTAGTCCAGCCTGAGATCTGTTGTCGTACACAGCAAAGTGTTTCTGAAGACAATTTGCGGTCGCCTGCACACGTCCATTTGTCGATGATACTTTGATCTCATAAGAGTTGTCTTTCACACCAGCTTTAGAGAAGAAGAGTGGCAAGTCCTCTCTCTCTCTCTCTCTCATCAGCAGCAGCAAGTCTTCCAGGCCGGGGCCTGCGTCCGAAGAAGAAGATCATTACAGAAAACAAAAGTTGAGTTTAGATTTCTGTGAAGAAGGTTATAACGTTCAATTTCATTTTACTGGCCTCTCTCTCTCTCTCTCTCTCTCTCTCTCTCTCTCTCTCTAGTCTTCAAGTCGAGACCAGTTGCATTTCCGAAAGATAGCACAGCTTTGTTTCACCGTCGACGAAACTCCACTTTCATCTGGTGCACGAGTGTTTTGTAGAACGGTGCAGGTGTCCATTGTCGTGGTCTCATCAGCTTCTTCAGCTCGGTGCTGCTTGCTGGTTGTGCTGCCATTTGAACAAACTTGTGATGATCATGGCACATGCATGAACTCGTGACAATAGAATTCTGTAGACCTCCGATAGAGTCTGGTAGCACTCCACAGACATTGATCAAGAAGAAGCAAGCCAGCAAGTATTTGCATGAATTAGCAAGCAGAGTACAACAATAGATCTATCTATCTATCTATCTATCAGAGGTTTGTTATGTCATCAAGTCCTTCTTCGTCGACGGTGGATCATAGCTTTGGATCAAGCTGCTGCTGCTCAAGAGGATTTGGAGAAGCTTGCTGCTGACCTCTGGACAGCATTTAATTGCTGGAGATCGGCCTAATTACACTAGAAGAACTTGGACATCACTTCTCCTCGCAGGAGCTTGACGACGGATCATATAACTACTACTACTTCTTCGAGCTTATTGTCTTTGGGAGCTGCGTGAGATTCAACAACGAAGCAACTTGGAACCTGGCTCGCGGGGGACGGTCATGTTATCAGCAGCTTGAAAACTATGAAGAATTCTCAGGCGTTTCCATGTCTCAACAAGAAGGAAAAGGCGTTCTGTAATTATTATCGTAGCATGCAGGCGTTGGATGACTCCAGTGTGCAGCTGCAAAGCGGTGGAGATCAAAGATAGAGAGGAGCATTCAGGACCTGCAGCGGCGTGAGCTTGATTGTATAGCTGGGTTGTATAGTGTCCCGAGGGGTTGGTGATCACTGTTGGTGTGGAGAGAGGAGAGAAATGGACTCGAGGAGCCGTGGCGGTTCAACAGTACAAATTGGAGGTATGGCAGCGCGGCAGTACGTCGCGGGGGCCATGCTGCTTCAGTGCGGGACGTATGAGAATCATGGTTGGATGAGCGGCGGCGGCGGCTCGGAGATGATGATGCAGGAGTGTAACATGTGTGGGGATGTGGGGTTTCCCGATCAGCTCCAGCATTGCTCCGCCTGTCGCTCGCGTGTCCAGCACACGTAAGTATCATCTCTTTCTCTCTCTGTGTCTATCTGTCTGTCTGTCTGGAATCAGCTTGTAAGCTTCGGGAGTTCAAGCTTTTCGGTAACTTCAATGGTTTAGTACCGTGATCTTCAAAATCTTCTGGAGTTTCGGAAAGTTGATCAATATGAAGCCTTCGGGCCAGTGCTGGCTGCAACTTCCGAAGCTACGAAGGAAATGGAATTCACGAGGCTCCTTGACTTCGAAATTGGACATGTTCTTGAAGCATTCCTCAACGACTTCTTCTAAAGATCATCGTAGAACTTCGCCTTTGTTTTGCTGCTGATGCGATTCCGTTCCGTCTCATTATATAGTTAGACGTGTTACAAAGCTTCTTTTGTATTTTCCAAGTCTTCCCGGCGGTGATCCTTCCAGCCGTTGGCTCATAAACGATCTTCTTAGCCTCCTGAACTCTCACCCTCTCAACCTTCCTCAACCTTCCAAGTAAATGGGTTTGTCCGTCCTTTCCTTCCGTTTGTAGTTCGAGCTTTTTTTCGAGCTTCTTCTTACTCAAGTCGATGGTAAATTCCTGGGATACCACAATTCATCAACCCTGTGTGGTCGTCGATTTGACTTCGTCATCTTAATGTTTACTTCTCCGATTTCCTTGGGCTGGACCACTATTCTCAGTTCTCTACTGAGAGCATCTGGAACTTAGCTGATTTCCTTAACTGCGCACTGCAGTGACTCTTATTTTCGTTCTCTCTCTGTTTCAGCTTTCTCAACGTCTCTCTCATTTCAATAATTTTATGCCTCTCCATGCGTCACGAGCTTCTTCACTCAGATTCGTTAAGTACTGCATTGATTACAACTGAGAGCTCTGTTTCCTTGCCAGAAATAAGCTGGAGGAAACATGGTCAAAGAGAACCTTTCTAGTCTCTTTTCATTGTTCTCATCAGCTTGAATGCTGAAAACCCAAGCTTCTTTAGCATCGTTGCAAACCTTTTAGGGACCCAACTGATGAACAATCCAACTCAAAGTGTTGTTGAACCAGTTGGATATTCTTCCTTCCGAGCCAGCAAGTTCTAGTTCTAAGTTGAAAACGGTTTAGGATATTGCATTTGGGATTCAAGGGTGAAACGAATGACCTAAGTTTTTTCCAGTCTTCCTTTGAAAGCCTGTCTAGAACTATCATGTGACCCATCAAGATTGAGAGCGCTCTTGAGCTCTGTGGTCACATCTCAGAGGGCCAAATCTGTGACTTGAATCAAGTTGGAGGAAAGAGTGAGTGAGTTAGGGTTTTGCTTGTGTTGTAATGTTGTGCACCATTGTGCTGCAAATGACTGGAGTCTTCCTGTACATAAACTTTAGTACCTGTGATCACCAGATGTGCATCTGGCACAATACTATCACTACACTGTGTACCAGCTTTGTTGGACCTTGTGAACAAAGCAAACCATGATGAGGCATATTACATAGGGATTTGCTCCTGGAGCACTGTGCAGAATCCTGTAGAAAGGAAAGGAACTGTAGAAGACTTTTCAGGCACAGCATGATACTGTACCTCCTTTGTGCTGAGAACATGGTAAACATGGTGCCAAGAGTTTGTAGGAAGGGCTTCACCAAGTAGTCATCCTCTAGTTCAAAGTACAGATTCAGGTGCTCAGCAAGTGCATTCAGTTCAACTTTGTCTGGCTCTGTCATGAGATAAGGATTCACAGTGGATGCATAGTGTCTCAAAATTGAGGAATCCCTGCACGAGGCTTTGCATTTGTGATTGGGAGCTCTGATAAAAACTTGGATTTGACTGAGCCATCTTGGTTCTAGACATTGGTTAACTTTTATCACTTATGTCTCCCTCAAGCTAGATGCAAATCCTCATTTGCGGACATGAACAATTGAACTTGAGTGATGAGAAAGAATACAGACTACCAATGTAAATCTGATAAGGAATATATATTCGTGTAGTTGGTCAGCTACCTCAAGGAGGAGTGGCATGCTGCAGGTCTTGCCAGGGTCCAGAGCTGTCATTGAACAAAGTCTTCAGATGATTTTGATCAATCTTGCAATGCATAGATCCTCAGGTTTGACTGTTACTAATGTCCTTTTTATGTTACTGCCTTTTACAGGGCAGTGCAAAATACCTTAGCTCTTCACCATCATAAAACTTGTTGCCTGTATAGCGTTGTACTGCAACTTGACTTCAATTGACAAATTGAGTTTCTCTGCAGATATTGCTCCACATCGATGGAAGGCACAGACTCTGGATGTTGGATTTGCGACTGGTGCAGAGTAGCAAAGCAAGCACCTGGATCCAGAAATGAGAGACAAGTGGAGGGGATAAAGGAGTCCTTGAACAAGCAACCCCTCTCAAACACTTCACACAAAGAGCATGCACTTGAGCTTCTTTTAAAAGCTGCACTGGCACCTCCAGGTACATCAGAATTGGCTTCACCTCGGGCAAAGTTTACTGACCCAGTTATGCAAGACAGCCCAGTTGCTGACTGCGGATCAAACTGCTCATCAAGCCTAGAAAGTGAGAAGCTCATGAGCCTCAACATTGGGTCACATTCATGCAATGCAGCAGAAGCTAGTTCCTCATGTGAGAACCAGGTGGTGCTTGACATGAATATATCAGATGAAGAAGGAAGCCTTGGAATTGTGCCCCAAGTTCAGATTAATGGATCTTCAAGTTGTGATATCAGACGGAGTCCTAAGAGCCTACTACGATGCAGTGTTCAAGTTCGATCATCAAAGATGCCTAAGCAAAAGTCATTGCCAGGGTTAAGAAATCATGGATCATCGTCATCAATACCAGTGCCCTTGATGAAGCTTACTTCTTTTAAGTCAATGCCTCGCACAAAGAGTGTTGCAATCATAGAAAGCCCTAAAGGACTGGTTCGGCGCTACAAGTCCTTATCAGATATTTCCTACTGAGAAATCAACCAGATTTTATTGACCACAAAGAGGTCGTCATTAGGGAATTATGTTGAGGAATTTGGCATGACATTTGTACCAACTAACCTTGATTGCAAGGGTTAGTTTTTCGACAATTTTGGGTTTGGTATCCATTTGGTATCCTGGCTGGGGATTTCAGAGTTGCGAACAAGGGAAAAAAAATTTAGGTTTTTGAGTTTGTTCCTACTTGTTGAAACTTATACTGAGTTTTCACATGTGGTTAGTTGCAGCCCCATCATCTCACCGAGACATGTAAGCTACTCCTCATTTACAGCCCACAGATATCTAGGAAGTTTGACCTCAGGCTAGTTCCATGCTCTTGGCCAACTACAGGGATAGATCAAACTTTCTAGGATGCAGATCTATTTCTTCCTTCTCTTGATTGGACAGTAAGTGTATGTGTTCATATATCTTGAGTTTTGCAAATTGCTTGAATCGGTTTGTAACTATTGCAAATTGTTACATGGGTTCTGAATTGGATGCCAGAGAGGCCAGAATTGATTGTGAATTCTCTGAATTCGAATCCTTACAGACAACAACAAACAGGCACATGTGGAGTCCTGGTTTTGGTTGTCATGGCATTTTGAAGACTCTTCAGTCCTTGCAATATCATGTTCTCTTTTGTTACATGACCTAATGATCACTCTCAACTTTGCAGCTTTGACCTCAGAAAGAGACTGGGCAAATGATGTTTGTATGAATGAGAAAATTGAATGATGAGAATCAACCTGATGATGAGGTTGGCAAGAAATGGAGCAAATTACAAGCCTAGTGTTGTCAAGCTGGTTCAAGGTTACCTACCGTAACATGTGATTTTTCAGTTTACATCCACAACAATACACACACAGATATATAGCATGACCATAAATCTCTCCTAGACACATAAAAACTAGAGCCCTATTCACACTTAACTATCAATAAATGATCTGCAGTAAATACCTAACAGCTTCATATATGTAGAACTACACCATCCTGTGCTTTTTGTTTTTATTCAACATTAGACATTGTTGCAAGAAAATGTTCAAACTCTGTTCACAATCCACATATAATGTGATTGAAATTATGGTGGTGATTGAACAAATGACAACTGACTTGGAACTTATCACTTCACACAACTAGTTTATCTCAACATGGCACCTCGAAAACTGAAAACCCGCCCATTGCAATGAGATGGTGCCACTCAGTTCATCAAATAAGTGTCAGTCAGAGTCAGTGTTTTAGGTTGCCCTGATCATGAGCCTAACCAACAACCAAACTACAATGCTATGAAATACGAGCCTAACCAACAACCAAACTACAATGCTATGAAATATGATGAATGGAGGTGGGAATCAAGACAGAATTCTGCCTGGTGTGCCCCAGCACCCACGAATGCAACACGCCCATAATCCCAATTTTAGAACCCCTGCACACTTTTGGAACCCACAGCTAAGGGAAGGTTAGCTGGGGAACAAGAACCCAATGGAAAAAAGGTGTCCTATCCATGCACGGTACATCCATGGTGGTGCATTTGTGGATAGGGGTTCACTCTGGAGAATTCCAGCTAAAACGTAAAAATCTCGCAGAATTTCCAGTGTTAGGGGAGAGCATGTTATGTACAGTAACAATGCCTACTACAAATGTGAGGCATTTTGAAAATCGAAATGCTCACTCCAGTGGGCAATTGGTTCTTGGATGCAAATGTCATAATCACTTTCTTTGTGGGATGAAAAGAGGGCATCTCAATTCTGATTACAAATTGGTTATGCTTGGTAACTGGCAGAGTCTCACCAGTTACGTTGTCCATAGTGAGGGTGTTCAATCACTCGCCTATGTTTGGTGATGAGCATGTTATTCTAATAGTCATTGGGAGTCCGAACTAACTGCTCCATATGGATTCCATTCATTGTTGTGTGGCTCCGATTAGGTCAGTTCTCTGGCCTATAGTACCACTAAACCCTAAACCCTATTGCACAATTTGGAGGCAATTAACCCATGACCACCATCTTCTTCAGGTTTCCAAGCATCTCCACCCACACCCCTCTCTTGGGCATCTATCAGTGTTTGCCACATCCAATGTATAATGTTAATTATTCCCCCATCTGCACCCATAGACGTGAAAAAGTGGACAGTGTAAAGCGCAAGATGAATGTCATCATCCGGTCTGATCATTATGGCTGGCTAATCAAAAAAGTCATTTCCTTATAACAGCTCTTCTGGAGGTGGTACTACAGTGTTGTCTGGTTCTTACTTTTCAAGAGAACCTCTGATCCTGGTTCCAACTTTTTCCTTAATTTGAAAGAACCTCAGGTTTTAGTTCAAGGATTTCTATTAATTTATTACAACCTCCAGTCTGGTTCCAGGATCAGTTCTTCACATTTGAAGACTCCCAATTCTGGGTTTTTCAAAAATTAACTCTTGGGCAGGTCCGGTTCCAAACCAGATCCAGTTTGGCCAGCATGAATCCGCACTCACCAGTGCACCAGTTGGGAATTCTGTCCACTGGATGGGGTGAGATTTCTCATCTAGTGATTGAATGTGCGTTGACCTCTGTTGACCTTTTTGGTGCTGACCTTTTCTTTGATTTTTTCTTTTCTGGTTGTTTTTTTCCCAACTTTGAGATCACCTGCCCAGGTACATACTACCTGCCTTCTTGGGCCTACCAACCAACTAAGAACCAACCCCCCTTTCTCACCTACCTACCCTCCCTCCTACCTATCTACCCAACACCTAAATAGCGCTAACAGCAACCAATGAAAATAATTCAAATACAAGTATTGCATTGAGTTGGCTAGCAATAAATTAGACATATTTAGGCATCCTATGCAGGTATTGCACTTGCAAGCTCTTCCTACCTTCAATGTAGCCACGAGCCTCCACTTTGCACTATTTATTGCATATTGTACACAACATAATTAAATAATTTAATGCCTTGGGTTAAGAGAAAAAGAGGATTACATTTTATAACATAAAATTGATCAAAGGAGGATTTTAAAGTTAGGTAGATGTTCCAAACATTTACGACTATTGTAAAAACATTTTTTTTTATATTAAACAAATTCAAGGTTAAGTTCAATTAGGAGGGAAGAATCATGAACCGTATATTGAGCAAATGAAACTCATTTCTTCTCTTTTGAAGGGGAGTGGAGACATCTTTCAAGTTGGAAAGACTCAAATTAGAAGGTAAGAAATAAATCTTTTCTTTCACTCATTTAAATTCTTAATTTCTTGAGCTTTGATTTTTAATTCATAATTAGTTCATCTAAATTTTTTTTAATAGTTGTCAAGGTTATGTGTAAGGTTTTGTAGTTAGGGTTTAAGTTGTTTAAAAAGTGGTACATGTTTGGGTTCTAGCCTATAACAATACTTAAGGTTTTTTATTTTATGGTTTGATTTAGGGCTAGAAAGCTTTGCAAGGAGAATGCCATTACCTTGTATAATCAAATTAAAGGTTTTTTCTTCTCCCCTTCATCTCTTTCATTCATGTGTGATTTTAATTACAATTCAATTTATTTCATGTATTCGATCAATATGTAAATATAACCTACATTTTCTTGACTATTGGAGAAGACTATTAAGTCATCAAATATTTGATCCTAGCTCAAGAAATTTATGTTTAATTATTAGTCATTAATATAGGTATTGCTAGAATGGGTCCCATGTCCAATGTGTGTTTTAGTTTTGGAATGTAAGTATTGCAAGGTTGGGTCCTAAATCTAATGTCTAATTGAATTTGAAGTGTAGGTATTGTTTGGTTGGGTCCCAGGTCTAATGTGTGTTTTAGTTTAGAATGTGAGTATTGCAAGGTTGGGTCCCATGTCCAGTGTGTGTTTTAGTTTTGAAATGCAAGTATTACAAGGTTGGGTCCCAAGTCTAGTGTGTGTTTAAGGTTGGTATGTGGGTATTGTTGGGTTGGCTCTCATGTCCAATGTGGATTTAAGTAATTGGCATGTAGATATTGCAAGTGGAACATTTACATTCTTAGTGTTGTTATTAGTTTTAACATGTAAATATTGCCAACCTAAGTTCCATGCATAAGGTATTGATTATGCAAATATTGACCAATTGTGTATTCCATTAATAATCATAATTTAATGAAGAAAGTGGGTGTTATAAGTGCACATTTTTACAAGTTTATAAGCAAGTGTCGGTTTGCTTGAAGGTTTCAAACATACTATCCTTTGCAGTTTTTGGGGCAATTTTTGGTATAAAATACCACCTAAGGCAATGTTAAATGTGTGATAATAAAAATGTAAAATTACAATCTTGTAGTATTGAATAAACACATCACAAAAATGTGAAAATATTTCCATGGATATGAATATAAATGGTATTTGGGTGGTATTGTATAACACCAAGATACTTGTCTTGTAAAACAAATACTTCTTATGCATGTAAAATTATTATAGATGACCATTTGTATAAGAAAAAAATTATAATAAATTGATATGTATGTATGAGATACATCTTTTGAATACCTTATTGGCCCAATTGCATACATTGATGAAATTTTAAAATGTTAAGAATGTGCTGAAAATCAGCAATTTGTTGTCCACATGGCAAAATACTTTGACTTTTGTGTGAATGGATGAAAATCACCTTTCAATGTATTTAACATGATCTATTCTAGTGCCTTATCTATTTTTATATTTAAAAATTAATCCTTTTAAAATCATAGCCATATTGTTTACAAGTGGGTCTTAAACTTTAAAAATACTTAGAAAATATGACTTCTTTTCACCAAATACCAAAAGTTTTTATAAATTTGATCACAAAGCAGGTAAAAAATTGTCACAAGTCATGTGGTTTGAATGTTTTAAGATCTTGACACAGAAATTATGCAATTTGTATGTATAGATGGGAAGGTTTGTGGAAATGTTTTTAAATGTTGTGGTATTTTAAAATACTGGTAGACTACAATACCTTTATCATTTTTGAGACACTCAAGCAAACTGTGACCCAAGCGTGGCCCAAATCACATTCACTTTAAGTGCAAAGCGTAGTAAAATCCCCTTTTTCAAATGTGGATTTGGTGTGGACTCCTAGGGCAAGGCATGGGGGCACAAATAAAATGTCAATCAAGATTGCATACATAACACATGCATGTGTGTGTGAGTTTTTGAAAAGTGAACAAAATAATGTGGAAACCCCATTGGAGATAAACATGCACAAAAATTTTCCCACACAAAAAGATATCAAGACCCCATCAATAAATAACCACCTTGGCCATACCTTGGAAGATTTGGATTATGGTGAACTTTTATATAAATGAACTCCAATTCACTAATAGATGTAATGACATGTAATACAATGATTAATCCCACCACCCAATTATAGTGAGCCTAGCCACTAATATTGCACCCTACAATGATGAATGTTAGTGTAAACTAATGTTTAAAATTAAAATGTGAAAGTAATATGTTAATCTAGCAAACTGGAAAAATTGTTAATAAAAGCTATGATTAGCCATGTGTGTAATATGGTGTGCTACACATTGAAACTTTTTAGAATCACTAACATGGCTAGTCACTAAAAAATCATTATGGATCCATGACACAAAGATTAATGCACAACGATTTTAAAATATCATTTGATGCACCCATTAGAACAATAAGTCAAGTAATGATAAGAAAATCACTATGTAATCACCACAACATCAATATGTATTTCACTTAAAGATCATAGGGGATAATCCACTCACCGTTGTCTTGAGTATAGTACATGGCATTACAATAAACTAATCCACTAGGATTCCACTGGTTGTTGTTACACGACCTTGTTCAGTAGCTAATTCCACTAAGTTGGACAAGATGTGACTATAATGTCATTATAGTGGAATTGGTCTAATCCACTTGAAAATGAGTGGAATGCATGCATTGGCACACAACAACTAGGACTATGTTTCCTATTAGTGATGGTATGTATTAAAGACATGGTCTATATTAAAGGCAATGGAGAAGATCAAAGATGTTGAAGTCCAACAAATAATCATTCATGATTTACATGATGTGATGTATATGTCCATTGAGCCCGAGGAAAACATTGAGACTTTCAAAGAATGAGAAAGAATGAAAGTCCTACAAAGTTTTGAACAACATAGTCTAATGACTCTTGCACACATTACTTTCGAACCTATTATTGCCAATTTTGGTATGTGTTCATTTTCAATTTCAATATTTCAAAACATGTTTTTTCAATGATCATAATTTCATAATTTTACATCCCCTTAAATGGGTATGATCATGTTTTACCAATTGGACCATTGATATGATTAATATTACATTGTGCATTGTGTTTTAGAGTTGTGGATTATTGACCTTCGATGCATGCCACATTCAAACCAAGATACACAAGCAAGCATTGAATTTTACCATGGCGCCTTAAAGTGTTGGTTTTCATTTGAGACAAAGAGTCTTAAAAGGCATCAAATTGATTAGTTGGTTTGGAAATTAACAACAATAACTACATGACATTACATGCACACATCCGAAATGAAAAAGAAGGGGTTCATAAAAAACAAGGTTGTCAAACATATTATGAAAACAAATGTGGAAAAGGCAACAATATTGATCCCACTCATGCATGTATCCCAACTATCCTTTGAAACATATGGTTATTGGATCATAAGGAATCAAAATTTTGTCAATCTGGCTACAAAGTGAAGTACCCATTTACAGAATATCTAGGTTGCACATGTGTGAATGGGCACTGCGAAGGAATCTTTGCAAGCACCAAACGTTATTACTTTCATGGTCACCAATGTTACATAAAAGGATGTCACTATTTATTGTGGAACATGGTTCGAATCTAATCATGTAGGTTGTTAACAAATAGGAAATCTATTCAAGTGTAAACATAAATCTTTATTAAAATGAAACTACAACATGATGCTCACAACACGAAACATAACATCAAGAACTCCTCAAAGTTCTTGTCACATGAAATACACAAACTTGTGTAATGAAAAAAAAAAAGCCAAACCATCAACACCAAAGTATTTAACTAAAAAACCAAACCATAAATAACCAAACTAATATAAGTAAAGAAAATAATTCAACCTTGTGAAAGTAACCTAGTTACTTTCCTACTCCAGTAACTAATGAGACCTAACTAGTTGAGCTTGAATTCTCAACACTCCCCTTCAAGTTCAAATCCACTTCTAGTACACCAAGCATTTTTTAAAACTTCCTTAGCTTGTCTGTACCTAAAGCCTTTGTGGAAATGTCAACAACTTGATCTTCGGTACTGACATGAATAAGGTCAATTTCTTTTACTAGAATTTTTTATCTAATAAAGTGGTAGTGCACCTCAATGTGCTTTGTATTAGCATGATAGACTAAGTTGTTAGCAAATAGTATGCTACTGATGTTATCACAATAAATGACAATAAGAGCATCCACTGACTATCCCAAATTTGATAGTAGTTTTTGTAACCAAACTACTTCACATGCAACAATTGTTGCACCTTTGTATTCTGCCTTCGTGCTTAATAGTGCAATTGTTGGTTATTTCTTACTACTCCAACTAACAGCACCACTTCCAAAAGAAAACATGAAACCATTAGTCGACCTTCTATCTAAAACATTGTCAGCCCGATCAGCATCCGTGTATCCATGTACTTGTAACTGGCTCTTGGTTTCGTAAAAAAATCCACACTATAATGTATGTTTTATGTACCTCAATATGCGCCTCATTACATCCAAATGTGGCTTTCATGGTGTTTGCATGAATTGACTCACCACTCTAACTACATAACTCAAATATGGCCTTGTGATGGTCATGTAAATCAAACTCCTGATATGCCTCTTTACATAGTGGTATCTTCCACAAGGTCTCCTTCATCTGCACTTAACTTCACATTTTGTTCCAATGGAATTGAAATGGGTTTATAACCCGTCATCCCATATTCAGTCAATTTGTTCAAGGCATATTACCTTTGTAGTAACCATATCCCTTTAAGGGACTGGATTACCTTAATTCCGAGGAAGTAACGCAACTTTCTCAAATCCTTCATCTCAAACTTTTGCTTCAAAAGCTTCTTCAAATCAAAGATGTCTACATCACTATTTCCTATGATAATCAAGTCATCAACATAGATGACTATGATTACAATCCCATGATTTGTCTTTTTCACATATAGTGAAAATTTTGCATTAGATGTTTGAAATCCACTTGTGACAAGATACTAACCTATCTTATCTGACCAAGCTCTAAGTGCTTGCTTCAAGCCGTACAAAGTTTTCTTCAACCTACAAACCAAATTAGGATGTGTTTGGTCCACATAACCTCGTGGTTGCTCCATGTACACTTCTTCATGTAAATCTCCATGAAGAAAAACATTCTTTACATCCATTTGATGTAAAGACCATCCTTTTGCTGCTACCATAGCAATGATTGCTCTTATAGTTGTCATTTTGGCAACTAGATTATAGGTCTCCTCATAGTCTATGCCATAAATTTGGGCATAACCTTTGGCAACCAATCTTGCTTTATATTTGCTCATAGATCCATCTGCATTGTGTTTGACTTTGTACACCCATTTACACCCAATTGCTTTCTTGTCCTCTTGTAAAGCTACCAATTCCCAAGTAACATTCGCATCCAAAGCCGCCATCTCTTCATCCATGGCATTATCCCACTTAGGGTTTCCAACCACTTATTCAAAATAAGTGGGTTCAACCTTTTGTATAACTCTCACCATGTATGCGTAATGATGAGCTACAAAGCCATCATATGTGAGTATTTGTACAGGGTACTTGAGTTGTGTGGATCTTCATATTCCACTGTTGTTGTCAAGTGTTTTCAAAACTTTCTTGGCCATCTGAGCTCCAGGAGTAGTAACTAAAGGGATTCTTGATTCTTCACCCACATTCTTCTCTAAATCACTTAACTCATCATCTACATGAGGATTTATAGATGATGTTTGAGAACTACCATGTATAATGTTTGAAGATCTTAATCTTCCTTTCCATGGAGTGCTACTGGACCCAATAATTGAAGACTCTTGTGGTCCACTGATTAATTGTGATTCTTGTTCCACATTTGATGAAACATCACCATTTCTAGCCTCTCCATCTTCTACTACCTTCAATGGTGAATACTAGATAACCATCTCATCAAACATAACATTTCTACTCACTTGCAACTTCCGAGTGGAAAGATTGAAGCATCTATATCCTTTTTGTTCTGAGGAATATCTAATGAAGATACATTTCTCAACTTTTGGGTCTAGTTTTGATCTCTTCTTGTCAGGAACATGAACATATGTAATGCAACCAAACACTTTAAGGTGTGAGACATTTGGTTTTTTGCATGTGAATTTTTTTTCAGGTGTCATGCCATGAACTGCCGCTGTGGGTGTTTAATTCATGATATAGATTGTAGTTGCTACCGCTTCAGCCCAAAAGTAATTTGGCAAATTCTTTTCATTCAACATGGCACGTGCTATTTCTACAATGTGCCTGTTTTTCTTTTCAGCAACTCCATTCTGTTGTGGGGAATAACTACATGAGTATTTCCTTTGAATTCCATGCTCCTTCAAGTACTCATTGAATTCATTTAAAAAATACTCTCCCCCTCCATCGGACCTTAGGCACTTGATGCTCACAACCTTTTCCTTCTCCACCAGTACTTTGAAATTTAAAAAATGTTGAAACATTTCACCTTTGTGTTTCATGAAGTAGACCCACACCTTCCTTGTGTGGTCATCAATGAAACTCACATAGTACTTGCATCTTCCAATGGATTCTATTTTCATGGTCCACACATTTAAGTGGATCATTTCCAAAGGTTTGGAACTTACATGAGTTGTTTGTGTTGGGAATGGATGCCTAGCTTGCTTCCCCAATTAGCATGCTTCATAAACTTTTGACATCACTTCTTCTGTTCCAAATTTGGGAAGGCTCCAACAAGATTCTGTTTTTCCATTAGTTTAAATCATTGGAGATTAACAAGGCCAACCCGCTTGTGCTAAATTCCAATGTCTCCAACTCCTTTTCCATGTGTGAATAACATGGAATTCACCTCAGGCATGTTCACATCCAAGGTGAACATTCGTCCATTCCTTTCCCCTTTTGCAATCAATTTGCCTTGGTTCTTCATGT
>Ga0209611_10002887_pt1 | contig 30120 bp, 20 predicted proteins | sample S1TSphgellanicum_3_FD_187693 | JGI IMG/M metagenome (GOLD analysis project Ga0209611, IMG submission 187693) | Host-associated microbial communities from peat moss isolated from Minnesota, USA - S1T2_Fc - Sphagnum magellanicum MG (SPAdes) (version 2) | ecosystem: Host-associated > Plants > Peat...
GCCACATGGCTATATTGATCCTGCTCGTATTATGCGATATGCTCACTCAAAGACCAAGTGTCCAGGGTCATCAACTGCATGTATTCTTGCCCTATCTGACAATGTATGTTGCATTCATTTCTCATTCAGATTTGTCTATTATCCCTAAGACTAGTGAATTCTTGGTTTATGTGTGGACCATTTAGGGAGTTGGCCGTTGATTCTGGGGACTGTACATGGGAATAATGGAAATGGCGTCAACCTCTGGGTGCCTGCAACCTTCCAAATAGGAGTGTAGGTTGACTTCAGATACTTTGGACAAATAGCCTCTGGGGTGTTCCTTTCACGCCCAATCTGTTCTCCTAGAGCTTAATGTACAGGCCAGTCAACATAAAGTTGCAAATTGTGATTGTGCTATTGGGGTGGACAGGGTCTAGAAGCTGCAAATCTTGGCGACAGTGGATTCCTGTTGATGAGAGATGGACGTACAATCTTCAAGTCACCAGTGCAGCAGCATCAGTTTAACATTCCTTTTCAACTGGAAAGTGGTGGCAGTGACCCTCCTAGTGCTGCTGAGGTAAAGCCCTGTTAATTGTTCCCCCTGTTTTGATGTTTTATGAAGTACAACAGCTGTGATCAGACTCGGACTTTTCTGTGCTTTCAGTGCTTCCTACCTTTTTATTCCCACAAATTTCAATCTCACAACTTTATGTGGCTCTTTCCCTCATGCTTGTTCTGATCTCACACATGGGGAAACAAGTTCCAACAGATGTGCAACCTGGAATAAGAAACTGGAAGGGCTCTGCCCCATTGCACATCAGTGGAGAGATGCATGTCACTAGCATAATATAGATAATTTTGCAGTTTGATTTGGATTATCTTTTCTTAATGCTGAGACACTCCTTTTGCAGGTTTTTTCCCTGCAAGTAGCTGCAGGAGATGTGATTGTTGCAGGTACCGATGGCCTATTTGACAATTTGTATGATAATGAATTGGTGGGAGTGGTCATCCATGCAACACGAGCAGGCCTAGGCCCTCAGGTTACGGCTCAGAAAATTGTAGCACTTGCACGAGAGCGAGCTGAGGACAGAGATCGGCAGACTCCATTCTCTCTTGCAGCACAAGAGGCAGGCTACAGGTTTTATGGTGGGAAATTGGACGACATTACTGTTGTTGTCTCGTACATTACAAATGCAAAGTCTCTCCAGCTGAACTCATCTCAAAAATCATGAGGTGAGGAAGCAGGTCATGCTTCTTTCTGGGGTTGGTAGCATGAGCATCCTCAGATTGGAGCTGTTTTTTTGGTTGAGAAATTTCCTAGGTAGTCTATTCCTCTCTGTCCCATGCATTGTAGGTTTAGTAAAGGTGTTTTTGTGCAGCAATTTATGAGTTGCCTTGTGATGTTTATTTTGTCCACCATTTGAGATGATTCTTGATCTGCACATACTATAGGATCATTCTGAAATGTCATATTTTTCTTCCACCATTTGATTCAATTTTTGGTCTGCGCATGCTGTAGGCTCTTTCTGAATGGCCCTTTTCACTTGATTTTCAAGCTGGTAAGAAACTGTAAGAAACTTCACAGGTTGTAGCACTACTCCAGATTGTCAGCTCGTCTTGGTGTATGCTATATAGCCAAGTCAACAATTTGCACCATTAAATCATCTGCTCTGGTTTGTGCAGAGTGTGTGAGATGAAAACCACAATAAAAGTAGTTCAGAAGTTTTTCAGTCAGATTTAATTGAATTTTGCATCAAAAATTTGAAGCGCAAGCAGAAAATTATTCAGTCTACTTCACGGTAGGGTTTATATTTTGCTTATGTTTATAGAAAGCATTATTTTGGGAATGTCTTTAGAGTGCATGAAACCAACAGTAGCTATGTTTGTTAGCTTGGAACATGATCACCCAAATCAGGAATCTTCTTTATCTGTTTACTTCTTGTTGCAGTTGCTTGCCGCTGACTTCATCAGCTCTCACAATTCATGTAAATCACTGCATTGTGAGTTGTTTTTCACATTTCTAGAAGTGAAGGTGAAGACTGAATCATGATGTCAGCTTCTCATTCAGTAGGCATAACTGAAAGAGAGATTAGTGGAATGTTCATAGGCAGGTGTAACATTGCAAAACATCTTCACTTAAATACAGATCAAAACAGGGTCTACCTGCAGCCGACACCTCTGTTTCTGGATTTCATACAGGAGCTAGAGCATCTTGGTGTACAGATTGACTACATCAAATTGTAAGAGAAGAGTCAAACTTGATACAAGGATGCACCCCGGAGGAAAATTTACCAGGCACAGAAAAGCTCACTGAAGGAGTTTCCTGCACTCTTTGCACACTAGCAATATAAGATCCAAGTCTCATAATTTCAGATCTTTCTGTTTCAAACTCCCCAGATCAGGTTTTCCTCTTTGACCTTTAAAGAATCCCAGAATCAAAAATTAAAAAATACAAGAAGAAACTCATGTTAGAATTTTGCATCTTCTTTGCTACCACCAAAGCAAGAGCATGCCTGCTAGGGTCTAGCTTTCCTTGAATGCTCTTAAGCTAAGAAACAAATACTGCTCAGAATGTGTGATCAGAGAAAAATAGCAGTGTACATCAAAATAGATTTCAACAGAACTCAAAGTTTTAACATGCTATGATGAAACCTGCTTTGCATTACAGACTTGTCCCAGTCTACAAGACCTCTAATCTTTTTTAAACAGCACCCAGTAATTATTTGCATCCTAGGTTATTTTGAATGGCTCTTGCACTCCTACAAGAATAGGGCAGAGGTGGGATGAGTCTGATGCAAGCTCTGGACCAGGAAAACAAAAAACCTTCCTGGGAGGGACATATTTACATCTTAAGGACACAAATTGAAGGGAGGGTCACTTCACACACAGGGCACTTACAACAGAAACCTGGAATTCTAAGGCTCCCTGTTTTGTGAAGTCCTGTTTTGCTAAATATGTACACAATGGGAAGGCATTGTCAACTTCTTCCCATGCCACTAAGCTCAGCTTCCATATCATTGACACTTGTCAGTACCTGCATTTTCATTGAGGACAGATGGAGTGAAGTTTTTACACTTGGCTGTGGCTTCCAATGAGCTGGGTCCACCGGATTCCCAAAATGATTTGGGATGCATATTGCTGTCAATGACTTTGAAGTGCCATCCCATGTGCTGTTCAATGCCAATGGCCCGGCAAGTATTGCACTTTGCCAGTACCCATGCATACCTGCTCCAATTACCATGTTCAGTTACAAAAGAAAATAATTCAGAGATAGGTACCTGGAGAATGCCCAAAATGTGGCTCAAAAAAGCCAATATGTGAGATCGTACAAGAACCAGAATATGATATCAGAGGACACCATGACATAAATGTGTGTCAATGACCTCATGGATTTCCAAAGTTTACAAAGTCCAGATAAGAGAGGGACAAATTGGTGAGTATGACATAACACAAATCATGTATGCATAGCACTATTGTTAAAAATGTGCCAGAAGAGTCTGGAATCAGGGAGCAAAGGTGAATGAGCAACATACCCTGGAAACCAGCTGTTTTCTGTTTGAGGTGCCCCATCTTCAAAGAGCCCATATGCATTGGAAAGTGTGAGAGTCTCATGGACATAGCCATGAGCATTGACATAAGTGCTGATGGGGCCATCAGAGGACATCATCAGCATGTTACTACGTCTTGCAATCAACCCCTGGCCCAAAATCACTGAGCTTTGTGAGCTAGAATTGAAGCAGTCACAATACAGACAACAAGCCATGCCTGTTGAAGGCAATCAACACCATCATGGCACACAGGACAAGAAACTCTACAGAATATACATACCCAACAGTGATTGCATTTAAGCTTATCCATTCACTCTAGAAGCTGAATCTCACACTTTAGCCTATTGACAGTGCCTCCATTTCCAGTAACTGGTGCGATCCTGAAGTGGCAATTTGCTGGCAATGTAGTAGGACAGTGGGATAGGTGTGCACACTAGTGCTTCCATACTGGGGAGGTCTGTAACTTGTCCCAGCAGGTCTGTCACAATCAGTGAGGAGTATGTGAACATAAAGTTCCAACACTTGATCTGAAGGCTCCACAAGTAAACTTCAGCCAAGAATATCAAGGATACCACTGAAAGTGTGTATTGCCTTACAGAAATGCCAAACAGATGAGTAGAAGAACATATACAGTTCATGCTACATACCAGCAGCTCTACGAGCAAGGTCATAAGCGTCATACTGGTGGTACACCCACTGTGGCCAGGCAGAGTGCTGCGCTCTAAGGACCAATTTTCTTGCATCTTTGCTCCATGCTGTACGAGCAGTCCACCAGACACCATTAGGCAACCTCTGCCCAGGTGTGACCAGTGGAGTTTTCTTTATGGCCCCTTGACTTCGTCTCCCTAAACTTCCAAGATCTTCCACCTGCTGTGAGCCTTCCATTGAAGTTCCTGGAGATGCTGGGTTCAGGTGCTGCCACACTCTTCGTCTACCCCATGCAGATGCTTTATCACTGCTGTCACTGTCCTCTTCCAGTGCTTGCAAAAGCTCATCATTTTTAGATGCAAATTGTATTGCTCTGCAACCATATCCACACCAGGTCAGCAGGTTCAAGAAACTACTCACTTTGTACCTAAATTGTTTGCCAGTATTGTCCATGCTGTAGACACATTCATATATATTCATATGACATCAACCATAAAGAAAGTAGTTTCATTGTAGCCTACACCACACTGGGCTTCCATTGAACAACCTAGGCATCACATATCTTTGCCAAGCACAGATGTGATAATTAGTAATGACAACTAAGTTTGCCCTCTAGTTTCCTGATGACAAAGTTTATTTCCTAGGAGAAATGCTGTACACTGCTAATACATTGTGTTATCTGCAGCAACAGGATAGAGAAAAGTGCCAAACTTACATCCTTTCATCCTCAGTAGATTCAGCATCCTCCAGGAAGTCATTGTTGCTGCCTGCTTCAGAGTTGTCATCTGTCCAATATTCAGCCTCAGATGAGCTGGTAACTGCCTGGTTAGCCTTGGCACTTTTGCATTTAGGAACACAAGCCAGTGAGCCAAATGCATCCCTTGGAATTCGCATCAAGGTGTCCTCTTTCATGATTTGGACCTGAGCAAAGAGCCGGAAACACACAGCTAACACAATCAAAGACAAACAATTTGCATGCCACCATTGAGCAAAAGCCAATGAAAACCAAAACTAAGAATTTGGACTCTTAGTTCTTCATAATATCACAATCAGACCACATTGGCATTGGAGGAAGAGGGAGTACTGCTCCATCAGGCTCAGTCCATGCCCTCCAGATCTAGAACCGTTCTCTACCTTTTGTTACAACATTCACTGATCCATCACTGCAATAGCCTAATTGTTGGATCTGCACAGCACAAACACCAATGATGCAAGATTAGGCTTAGGTCAGACTTCTAGCTTGCTATGCATGATAAATCCAAATCATAAACATTGCAGGAATCATGATGAAAACATTGTAAAATATGTACAAGTGAGGTTGCGCTATTACCTCAGCATTGGTCCCCACAGAGGCAACAATAATGACCTGATCCTGATGTTTAGCACGCACATGAATCTGCGTATACAATCCAGTTTAAAAAAAAGAAGCTTCACTATGACTACTGGAACTAAATCCATGTATATGTGCAAGAAATTGAAAGAGATAGCAATGAATGGGCAAGAGAATACTACTCCAAGTGTGTATGGGGCATCATTATCTTCTTGCTGCATGGCCCTCACTACAGCAGCCTTGAAATGAGGCTGCAACACTCAGAGTGGTAATTTCTGTTCTGGAAAGAGTACAATGCCTGCAAGAAAAAAAGAAACGCAATACTTCCAAACTTTGTGACATTGAAAGTTTTACTAAACTATTATAAAATTGTGTAAAGACCATCACCACTGTCCGAGCTTGTAGAAGGGGAAGAAGAATGACATACCCTCTAGATAAAACATTGGCAGTGTGACCATAGATCCACCCTGGGCAGTCAATTGGCTGCTGCCAACATCATCCACCTCTGCATAATAAGAGTGAAAACCCCCAAAAACAAATGTTATACTACATTGCACATATCTTCTCATACATAGCAAGAAACCTTGGACAAAGGTGGATCATTCCATGCAGCACCAATGAAAACATATGTTACAATGTGCTTTTACATTGACAATGGCCTATTCGCAGACATTGAAAAGAGCAAGAAAATAATAGAAACCTCCAAGGTATGTGTGCATGGAAGCAAGATTGGTGTCAAAAATGGAACCCTTGTGAGGAGACCCTACTCCATCTCCATCCCCATCTCCATCCGAACTGCCAGGCCATCATAGGAAGAGAGCACATGAGAGCCTGCATAAGAAATACTATCACCCATATCTGTCTGAATACAGTGTGGTCAACAGGAAAATTATTGGAAAAGAAGTAGCCAACTGGGAGATAGCCAAGGGTGATTCAACTACTGTTGTAGAATCAACCACATGATGCAAGTCTTGCAAACAGTAGTAGTGCCAGACAGAGAGTGGATACTTTTGTGCCAGAACAAAATCATGGCAATCAGAAACCCTGGTAAGAGGTTTCTGATAAGCCGAGGGAAGTAGTGTTCTTCACAAAGAAAGAGATGTATCTATCTGGCTTGAATGTAGGGAAGGGACATGACTAAAAGAGGAGACCTGGAGTCGTCGTCTTCAATCTGGAGCCGGACGTCCTCCTCGTCTGAGTTCCTCTCCTGCTCTTCCAACGTTGTTCCTTCATGCTCTGGCAATTGCTGCAGCACTTGACCGGAGCGCAGCTGAGAGACCACAGTAGTACCTGCATGCGTGAAGCCGTCTACTACCTCGCCTGATGCTACCTGTGCTTCCATTGTGGAGGAATCTACCCCACCAACACCAGGTCCGAATACCGACGATCCTTCCATGCCCGCCCAAACACTAAGCTTCTCCAATGCAGTAAAGGCTCAAGGAGCAACGCAGGCAAAGGAAGTCTTTTCGGCAGCACACTAAATGAACCTGCTACTGCTGCAGCAGCAGCTATTCGTGAACACCATATGGTAGCGCGCGAGTGAAATCACCTTCGTTCCGGGCCGACGCCGATTCTTAAACCCCGCACAGTAGTACGTTGTCTCCCTTTCATGCTGTTCCGATTGTAGAAGAATTGCAAGCCGCGCAAGCAGCGTGTGCGGAGAAAAACGTCGTCGTAGTCTGCGGCAAAGAAGCTGCTGATCTGCGCATCATCATCATCATCATCATCCTGTGAATTATTATGGCTCAGTTGCAAAATCGGAGACATATCACCAAACTTCGTGCAAGAGAATCATCGCATATTGTGCGCTCTCTCTCTCTCTCTCGACTATGTCTCCTCTCCTATACGCTTCTTTCCTTTCAGGTTGTTTGTATTCTTCCCTTCTCCAACCTTCTCCCAATATAAGCGAGCATCAATTACAAGCCCTCGTCCCTGTGTAGCTCCTCCTCATCTCACGGATAATACTAGTCTTCTTGTCATTCGGCACTGTCCAAACCGCGCATCTAAGGTTCGTAGACAACAAGTTACGGCGACGCACTTGCAACGAACTCTGAAGGGGAAAGCACAAAGCACGCCTCACCATTGTCATGCCTCTCCGATCTTTTGAGAGAGAGAGAGAAGAGTGTGTGTGTGTGTGCGCGCGCGCGCGCTCTATAGGTCAGCGACAACGGAGGAAAGATATTCGATCTCCTGACAACTGGGGGAATCAATGCAAGAGCCATACACAGTGCAATTTTGAGTATGTCTGATTCTTCGTCCTGCTGATGCTGCCGTTACTGCGGCATCTGATTCTCGGCACTATAATTGCTGCAACATGATCGGGAGCACGTCCAAATCTATCAAGAGCGATTTCTAAAGCCCCTCCTCCTCCTGCAACAGCAGCGGCCTGGAATTCGACAATGTCTGCCAATACCACCAAATCCCGACAAGCAAGCGCAGTACCTACTTACATCAAACGCTGCAACAAGAAAGACGTTACTAGCAGTGTTTTTATTTTTTGGGGTCAATTTTGCGATGTAGCCAAAATGGCGATCATCCATAGGAAGATTTAACCAAATGGTTTTTTTTTATAAAATAAAGATTTAGAAGGATGTTCGAAATGCTTTGCTTTCATATGTACCTACCTCTCTCCTAGGGTTTGCCAAATACTAGAACCATGCATAGAAATCTGGAGATTTTTTTTCTTAAATTTTGATCAAATTTTGGCTATTGAAAGTCTCCAAAAAAAAACCTTGATTTTAGCAGTTTTAATCTTTAATAATAAATTTTGGCTATGTATATAGCCGCCAAAAAAAAGGTTGAACATTGGCTATTAAAAAACCAGAGAGAAAAAATAAACGCTTTTTTCTCTCTACATCAACATTCTTTTGATGACCTTCAAAGGGGCAAACACTAAACAAGAGCAACAAATTCCACTGACGAGTAATCGGATGGTATATGGGGGATTTTTGGAATCCTTCTTACAGTCATCCATGGACCATTTCAAAAACAATTTAAGAAATAACTACCTCATTTTCACCCTTAACTACTTCACTTTTTTTGTATAAAAAAATCTTGATAATTTCTTAATAATTATCTCTCAACTTTTCTAATAACTATCTCCATTTTATAATTATCTCACTCTTTTCCCTGGTGTATCAACATGAATTAGTATGAAAAAACAAATTAATATGTGTCTTTTCATGTCCATGAAATGTATATTAATTAAAATTAAAACTGACATTGACATAAATAATGATGAATTATTAAAACCCATATGAAACATTTTTTTAAAAAATTAGTTGATTGTCACTGGTGGTGCGTAGCAGGGCGGAACTGAAATTAAATATGGCATTAGTCTCAATGCAGTTGTAAGACAATGTCTAGTAAGAAAAATATTTTTGAAACTTTTTGACTGTACCTGAACTATGATTAACGATTTTATTTTATTTTTACACAATATTTTCAAAAAAAAAGTGACCAACTGGTTGGAATCTCCTCTTTCAACCAAAAGATTCAGGATTTAATTTTTTTCTCAATTTTTTTTTCATTTCATGAACGAAATGGATGAAAAAAAAAAATCTTATGATAATTTCTAAAGCTAGATGCCCTAAGGAGAAAGGGATTTTCTCCAAGGAGGAAACAAAACAGTGATTTTAACCATGTTCTTTCGAGAATAAAGGGATCAATTTCTTGAGGAGAAGGGAATTAAGTTGCCTTCAGGAGCAACTTCCCAAAGGGAGAAATGGATTAAGTTGCCCCAAAAAACAAGTTCTTGAATATTTGAGGGAAAACAAAAGAATATTCTTTATTTAAAACAAATATATTTTATACTATGAAAAAGCTTTTAAAACATAGATATCTAAAATGAAATTGCATTCTTGATTTGAGACTATGAACTAAACATTGTGACAAAAATAATAATTGAATGTTTAATTTTTCAAAATTTTTTTTCTTAGAGGAAAAAAAGGGACTAAGTTAGTCTAAAAGACAATTTCTCAAATGTTTGACAAAAAAGTTCAAGAGGCAAACGTTGTCCAATTCAAATGTTATTTATACCATTGAAAAGTTTTCAAAACATAAATGTCTAAAATAATTTTACATTTTAAAATAAGATTGGGAATAAGATTAACTTTCCAAGGACAACACTTTACATGGTGAAATAAGATCCATGTCCCCCCTGATGGCATTTCATTTCATGTAGTAAGGTGATGTCCACCTAGGATAATATATTATGTATGTGTACGGTTCTACATCTAAAGGGACCTTATAACATATAAGGGGTATTTGATGGCACCTTCTTTTAATTCTTTATGTTATGTAAAGCCCTTGGACATAAATGTTCACAATTGCAAGGTCACCTATAAGGCCAACACCTACACTAATACAATGGTAAAATCAATGTGTTTAATGATTTTCTTTTTTTCAAAATATCAAACAACTTACCTTGAATAACTAGTTTTTTGTTTTTCCTTTCATGGAATTGTAACACAAGATTACTAGGGAGTAAAAGTTATATATAATAATAATATGACCTAGGTGTAGGAGGATGGGTAAATATGGAAAAAAAAGAGAATTCAATTATGGGTGTTACCTTGATTTTTGATTAGGAACCTATGCTTGGATTCATGAATAATTTAATCAACTATTGTGAATTAGACATAATTGCAAACAAATTATGTGAACTTGACTAAATTGTAAGAATTTTTTTTCAAATAATTTAATAATTTTTTCATAAAAAGGATGATAGTTTTAAAAAGATAAAGCATGGCATATTATTATTGGCTTGTAACTGGTGGATGAAAATGTTTAATGAATATAATTGAATGGGGTCAATAAATAATTCATCCATTCTTCTTTTCAAGTATATAAGGAGTTGTGAATGTCCCAGTTTTAGAATAAGTCAGGTGTCTCCCAGCTAATTTGAAAGATTCTAGAAACCATGTATTTATATCATGGAATATACTTGCCACGATCTACTGAAACTTTCATCATGTTGTGGTTCCTATTAGTGTAGGTGATATGATAATTTATCCCACACCTGGTGAATTAGAGTGTTAGTTGTTTGCCTTGCCTACCAAGGTGAGGACATTGTGTGTTTAGATTCATTACAGAGTACAATAGCTTAAGGGATTTTGGCCCCTAGGTGGTCAGTTAACTTTTAAATGAGGATTTTTGAAAGATGATATTTTGGCTTGTGTTGAATGAAACTTGAGATTAGTTATAGAGTTATGATATCTCGAAGGGTTACGGTTTCTTTAAAAGGATTTTCTGAAGATTGTATTTTTGCATAGCGAAATATTTGAATTTACATAATTTTTCTTTTTCCTTAAAATACCTTTTTAATGTAAATGGCAAGGCCACTGTGTTACACACCTCCTTTTTTTCTTTCTTTTTTTACAACAAGTCAAATAAAAAAGGGCTTGCATGGAAAGAGAACTGTCCACTTTCCAAGTGCAAAATGAACAGTGGACAGTCCACTCTCCACACCATACACTCCCCCTGCAAAAAAAGGGAGGACCCTTCTCTCCATGACACGGTCATTGGTTGCATGGAAATTCTATTCATAAAATTGGCTGCCACAATTTTTGGCCTGAACTAATAGCCCATATATTATCAATATGAAGTCCTCAAGTTCAATCTACTTTTAAGTTAGCTATACAAGTTGGGACAATCAAGGTTCAACACCCTCTACCAAAAGGCCAATAATCATAGGCCAAGCACCAAAAAATTCGCCTTTAGACACATAAATATGGCATATCTATAAGTGGTTTACTATGTTAAAATGCAATAATGTTGCTTGAAGCAAAGCATGCAAAAAAATCAATTCCAACTTTAAGTTCATACATAAGAAATGTTCAACATTTTACCGATTCAAAATTAAATCAATTTTCATACAACATGCACGTGAGAAGATAAAATGTGCACCCGTATACCAAAATGTATGTTCTAAATCAATAACCTTTTAAAAAATCTACTTGGGCTTTGCGCTAGCAACTATGATCAATTGATATAAGGCTGGAATATTATTATATTTTCATTTGTTCTTTTGATTGTTGCAATATCAAAACAAAAATCCGTGAGCATATACTTTTTCCATGAAATCATTTTCAAGTCAATTTTCACCTATTAAAAACATTAAAAAAATTTGTGTATCATTCATAAATTCATGAAGTCGTATCAATCTCAAAGAGAAGATTTTTAAAATAACCTTTGATTCAATCTGATCTGACATTTGAATTCAAATATGTGTTGGTTTTACTTGGAAGGACAGAAACATTCAATTGAAAAGTGATGGTATGAAAAGGTTTTGTGATGAAATTGTCAAGTAAGACACTATGTGATAGATTATGCAAATTCCCCCTATATTAGCTCCAATATTTCATCACTAGAATTAAATTAATTTAAAAACTTGAAAAAAAATGCTTCATGAGATAAACCCATTTCAAATAAATCAAGATATCATTAAAATTAAATACATATCATTGTTTTTATGGAAAATGGATTTGTAGATTTCTAATTACCCAATAATACATGTTCTCTTCAAAAATGCAATGTCTAATGACAATTTTTGAAAGAAAAAACCGCTGAAAATCATTCATTCACAAATGCCAAAAAATTGTGGGGTCAAATTTCACTATGAAACCATAAGTCCAATATTCCTATAAAATGTGGGATCAACTTGATTAAAATGACAATTACCTTTCGACGAAGTGTGGACACACACCCCTCCAAACTTGAGAAGACTCCTAGTCGAAATTAAAGAACATATGTGTCAAAAATCCAAAGTAAATGAAAAAAGGGTCCCAAATCTTCATGAGACTTTCATGTAATGAAGCATGTTAATTTTTCTAGAGGCTTCTAAGGTGTATAAAAGTGCATATATCTACCATTCATAAAAGAACATCTAGTTTATTAGCCTTGCCCATAAGGAAGAGACTACACATTTGTGCAGGATTTGGACTTGGGGATAAAATTTTTGTTCATTTATTCGCCAATGTGGAGATAACAAGTGTTCACGAAATTGAAAATTTTCACATGGATGTAATTTTCCATGTTTGGGTGGATGTAACCCTAAGTACATTAGGTTTTTAGGTAGTTGAACATCATAGGTTTTGATAACCATTGTAAAAGCTAAAAGGATTATCTTCTTCAACTAAGTTTTTCTGCTGTTGGAATTACAACTTTGGCTGGATTCGTCATCCAAAGATGTTTTTGTTGTTGCTGCTCTTCCTACTCCACCACTATTAAGTCCTTCATGGTCCTTTTCTATCTTCTCTGCCTTCACCTCTGTCCTCTCCAAGATCCTTTTTTTTGTTTGGCTATTTGGAGTTACAAAAATTTACAATAGCTTGGAAGAACTTTCAGAGAATCTTGGTTGTGCATTTGTAGTCTTCCTCCTTTTAAGTTCAACCTAGACAAGAGCCACGACCTTAACTACATATGTATGTGATATGTACCTCTTTAGATTCAAGTTCTTTGCGCAAAGAAGGAAGAAATATTGCATCTATGGTGACTATCAAATCTCATTCATTGATGTGAAAAAATTTGGTCCTATTCATGTTTTTTGCATGATAATTCCTTCTTTCTATCCATGCTAGGTTGTTGGTACTTGTTATATCTCCAGTTTTCTTTTGACCTAGTGTTGTTGACTCGATGGGATGTTGGTTTGTGGATTCAAACATGATTTGTTCTTCTATTGTTGTGCATCTAGTGATTTGGCCTTATCCATGGTTGTTTTGAAACAACAATAATTTCCAAGGACAATCCACTTGCTGTTTTCCAATAGCTTGAATTCACAACTTGTACACAAAAAAGGGTATTTTTTTATTCATGGCATGGTTTCAATAGCAATAGCCAAGTATAATCTCACTATTACTATAGTTGAAGTTGTTTCATGATCTAAGTTCATTGATGGGTATGTGCAAGGTTTGTTTTTGTTCCAAGCATAAGAAACATAAGATTGTGTGTGGGGTTTTTCCCAAGCTTGATGATGATGAGATTGATTTGAAGAAAAACAACAAATTTGTATTCTTTGTTGATACAATTGGTTTTAAGGTCTAAGTTTTGGAAGCAAAGTTTTGTTAGAATTTGGAGTAGTGACAGGTTGGGGGAAGGATTTTAAGAAATGGGTTTTTTAAGTGGAGTGAAAATTGCAACATGAACAAACAAAGAAATTTTTAGTACCCTTAGATACAAAACAAGTGACCACAAAGAGGTCTTTGTTGGAAGGCTAACAAGATTCCACTATGGTGGGGTGAAACCAACCCCTATGTATCATCATCATCATCATCATCATCATCATGCAACCATTAATTCTTTTAGTGGTGATGGTTAAGGATTGTAGAGAGCTTGGTGTGGGAACTCCATGATCAAACAACAAGGTGCAGTAATGAAGGCCTTGAAAAACTTCAAAGAAATAGATCTAGTTAGAATCCTTTGTTCAAACCCTAATATCTGTGTGTTCTTGCATAACTATCTATAATATTTTTGGTAAATTTCTTTCAATATAGGGAATGTAAAAGTCATATGAGTTGTGTCCTTCATTACCTTGAGGTGGAAAAATACATGTTATTGATGATAGGTCCCAATTCCACTATTGCAAAGACTTCTATCAACTATGGTGAAACCATATGTTATTAAAAACCCAACAACTCTCATCTACACACATGTTGGTGGACCTCTTTGCTATGATCATTTTTCGTTCCGCACATTTGGGGTAAGAATAATATTGGTTTTAGGGTTTATGATACATATGGTCTTTTGTATGGAAAATTCAAGACAAATTCAAGACATTCACATTTGTTTTGTAAGACTAAATATTGCATTGAAACACCAACATGTTAATGAATGTGGGATAAATTCCATGTCACGAGTGTTTCTTGATTTGGGTTACAAGATTCAATATGAGCTTTAGTTTCCAACTAAGAAGGTACGAGTTCTATGGTTCTCACCACCCAAGCATTTGCTTGATATGGAGGGCCGTGAAGCTAATGGGCCATTTCCACACATCTTTATCTTTGAATTCATTGTGAATGAGTTTAGCCTTGCAACCCAGGTATTGCAATTCTTTTCCATGAGAGAAAGCAAACCTCCTTTGGATAATCACAAAGACCATTGATGTATTTTTCCTTGGGATTGAATATTGGTTGAATTTTGAGTTGTGGTTATTGTAGGAGATTATCCACAAATACATTAACAGTTCCACCCCACTTGCAAAACATGTTGCTACTAGCATTTTCAATTCATTCACATGGTCCACACCTTAATCGATTTATTACCAAACCCTTGCCAAGTGAGAACCTCATGAACCCAAGATAATTTTTGGCTCTTTTTCATATTGCCTACATTTGGTAACTAGGATATTGTGAATGAGGATTTATTTATTATATGGGTTGAATGTGAACTTGTTAAGTGTGATCCAAAGAGAATGAGTATGCTACTTGGATGTTGGTGAATGGTTACGCATTCAACCACACAACTATGTCAGCCCATTGGTTAGGGTTTTTACACAAGATTGGGAAATTAAATATAAGTTGAAAAACACATGTGTTATTACAACATTGGTGATCACATTATGCACAAAATGATAACATCAATTTAACACTTAATTGCTCTTTTTTGTGTGGGGGAGGGATGATGTGCGGCTATGTGAATTTTAGGACCTCAATTTTAAATCAAAATGCCCACCTATTTTTGATGGCACAACCAAGTGTGTGACCCCTTTGCTGCACATTTAGTCCATGTTTTGAATTGTGTTCTATGTAGGTTATTGGTCTCTAGCATATTTTATTTTATATGTATTTATGTCAGCAGTAATTCAACAATGATCCCTATACGGTCCTAATTTTTTGTTGTTATTTTCAAGATTCTCTAGGCCTCATTTTTGCTTGTTGGTAATGATGAAACCTTGTGGCCCAAGTTGGATGTGGCAAAAATTGGTTAGGCAATCATTTTTCTTTTGAAAATCCTAAATTTCATGGTATCTAAATATAACAATCTGTCATGACTTGAGCAAAATTATGGTGTTAGAGTTCACATAGCCTGTCAACCTATATGTGCAACAACCCATATTTGAATATATTCCAACTTTATTCTAGCTTCGAGGGTTCAAAGTAAATAGTAACCTTGTGGGGATGTTTGTGTGAACAAATTGTATTATAATGCTTTCTACGCATATGCACACTGTGTTTGGATCAGACATTTTAGTTTTCAGTATTCAAACATTTTAATTTTCAATTTTTAGTTTTTAATATTCATACGTTTTAGTTTTTAGTTTTCAGTATTCAGACATTTTAGTTTTTAGTTTTCAATTTTCAATATTCACACATCCAAATTTAAACATTTCAATTTTCAAATTTTCAACCTCACACAGAAATTTGAAATTTGAAATTTCAGTTTTAGCTTTAAGTATTCACAAATCCCAATTCAGACATTTTGGTGCTCAAAATTTCAGATTACAAACATTTCACATACACATTTCAAATTTTTGTTTTCAACATTCACACATCGGAATTCAAACATTTCAATTTTCAAAATTTTAGATTCCAAACATTCCATATATTGTAGTACCTTGGCAGGTTTGGCACATGCCTCCCAAACAAATAATTAATTTTGAATATTCAATTTTGGAAAAAAAACTCCTAAATTTTTTTTATATTCTTTTTTAAAAAGTTGACCTTTGGAATAAAATATTGATCATAGTCATATAACATTGGGTAGAACCATTATGTGATGAGCTGCTTGTTTTTCTTTCAATGTGCCTACCAAATGGTGTTCCTATGAAAAGATATTTGTATGGGAACACAAGGAATATGTTAAACACTCCCCCCCCCCATGAGTCCTCTCCAATCCACTTCTTGATCGACAATGCTCCCAAGGGGACACTAATGAAATAAAATAAAAAATACATGAGTAAAAATATAAAGTGCAATATATTGATTGTTGGGTAAAAATTATATGTTAATTAATTTTTTTAATAGAATAAATTTTATTCAAATAACCAATTTAGTTATAATATGAGGTATGTAATAATTTGGAATAATGAATTATAATTAATACAAGATTATTCTAATATTTATATATTAAATAATAATAAGATGATAAAAATAGTTTGAACAATTATTTAATATCCTTTCTAAAAATGATCATTTAACACACATAAATCCAAAACTTTACATTGAATGTGCCCCAGGACAATGCTTAGCCTTGCATAGAGCCACATGGTTCTATAGCAAGGTTTGATTGGTTTGAACTGATTTTTAGGTTAAATAAAAAGTGATGTTACAATTATGGAAAAAAAAGTACTTTTTTCAAAGAACAAAATTTTGTGAGGGAAAACAATGAATCTTTTCGATCATTTTATTTTTCGTCATGAAGTCTTCAAAAGTAATTAATTATTGGACAGACATGTGGAAGTTGCCCCTTTACTAGAGTGCGTGTTTGATAAACTCAGCTTATCGAGGGTTACCTTTTTTTTTGGGGTTTTTGTACTGTAGCAACACTGGCCAGTATCCCCAGACAGATTTCGCCTTAACTGCAAAAGTACAGGATTATTAAAATTGTGTCTAGTAGAGAGACTGGTGGCGAACGCTCCTCAAAATATGGGGAAGTTTGGCGAATTCATTTTGAGAGAAAGGGGAATTTTGAGACAGTGTCGGTATTTGGCGAATTTCCACACCCCCCAAAAAAAGAAGGCTTGATTATTTTCTTAAAATGTAGTCGAAATTCTGGCTATTGAAAATCTCTAAAAGAACTTGATTTTAGCACTTTTAATTTGGAATACATCTTTTTGGTTATATATACAGCCAAAAACCTCATGTCACATTCTAAAATAGCCCCATCTAAACTGACTGCGGTCGCACGTTCCCAAATAATATTGAAGAGTTATAAAAGTCCCTAGTAACGCTCAGTTGTGGGTCTTGGCGACCGTCAGATATTTCTGGCGAATTTGTTCACGGTGCTGGACGGGTTTTCCTTTAATTTAGAAAAATGAACTGAGAATCATATACCTACTTGTTGCATAAACAGTTCCATATCCACCCCCAAAAATTAGAGAAGCCTTTGGTCTAATTAATGCCTCCAATGAAAAGTCTGGGGGTATAAAGATAACCAATTAGCACCCACACATAAAGCACTTGGAGAAACACTAGGAGAGTTCTCATTGTCTACCTACCTATTTGGAGGGGGGGCGGAGGGGGGTAAATGTGGGGAAAAGTATTCCTAAAATGCGCACCCTACATTTGGGGGATGCCCCAACCCTGGGGATATGGTTTTTTTTTTTCCCCTCAATTTTTTGAGGTAGTTGGACTGGCAATCATCAGAAGAGGACCTTAGCCAAATTTGCCTAGAGGTCAAAGATAAAAGTTTTAAAAATTCAAACCCAACTCATGGTCTAAATATGGCAAATTCAAATTTGTTTGGTCCTTAGAAATAAGGAGTGGTCTAATGATCTATTTGGCTCATTGCAATAAAAAAAAAGCAAGGGGTGTCATTAAAAAACTATCTTAAGGCAAAAGAAGAATTATGGAAACTGAAATATTTCACCATGCCAAAACATAATCTTCAAAAAAATCCTCCAAAAGAAACCAAAATCTTTCAAGATATTATAACTCTATAAGTTTCAAGACAAGCCAAAATATCATCTTTCAAAAATCCTCATACAAAAATAGACCTATTACTATTACCTAGGGGGCCAAAATCCCTTAAGCTACTATCTATACTCTATAATGAATCTAAACACTATATCCTTCCCTTGGTCGGCAAGGCCAAAAATTGTACTTGGGGGGCACCTCATCTAATCAATGCAAAGCACAATAGATGAGTACGCACAGATTTGCAGAATCTGGGTTCTAGTTTTACAAAGAAATTCTAGCTGGCAGATGCCTTTTTAAAAGAACATTTTGGGGGGTAGAGGAAGGGGGCGAACAACAAAGAGCACGTTTTGGTCGTGGATGAACACCTTACGCTGCGATCATTCGACTGCCCAGATGTGTCTGACGGTCCCTCATTGAGCGCTCCAGATTAGCACATGTAGTACTAGGGCTTATTCTCCCTTCTATCATCAAATTCTTAGTCTCAGGTATTATTGGACGGCTCAAAATGGCGATCGTCTCACAATCCAACGGTGATTATCACAGGCAGTCCTTCTACGATTTATTTAGTAATCAACTGATAGCCCGTGTAGATCGTGATCTGACGCGTCAGACATCCGATTGTGCGTTCTCAATTCATTCGATCTAACCACGTCACCGTCTCTTTTATCAGGATAAAATTGTGGCACTGGTGCTTTTCCTGGGCATCCGGATATTTGTGGGCTGCCCCAATGGGGTTTGCAATTTGCCAGGTTATATTCCCATCCATGTGCGGTTATAACTCTGGTAACCTAGCAGGTTCTACACTAAATGATTATGAGAAAAAATACCTAATAAAATCTTAATGCTCATGCTGAAATCTTAAGAGAAAATATATTAAATATTAGACATCAAAGAGTGGAAACCTGTACTAGGTAAATCTCACCTAAGAAAATGTTCAAGGTCCTCTTTGACCCCCAAAAAAAAAAAACAAAAACAAAAAAAAGAAGTTAAATACTAAAAAGTGGACAATTTAGGGATAAGGTTTTTTATTTCTTTCAATTTGGGATGGAACTTGTTAGGGGTTTTAACCTTTGTGCATGATGAACAATATTGTAATGAACAATGGGTTAGGACTAGTGTGCATTTACAATTGTAAGGTTCCTTGTTTAACTATTTATTTTGGTGGTTGGTGATGTTTCTATGGGATGATCTAGGATACATTAAAAAGAATAGGATTTTGCAAGGGTTTAGATTAATGAAAAAGGATTGCATAAAGAATCAATGGTGTTTTTGGAACCTATTTTAATGGCCAAGTTTTCTTTTCTTGGCTAGAATGGGAAGCCTTGTGAATGGCATTGTCAATAATACTTTCATGGAAAATGGTGTATACAAGGAGAAGGAGACAGAACAAGAAAATATAACATGGAAAATGAAGGATGGCAAAGGGGGATTGAATAACTACGTACTTGTGTATGTGTTTTTTTTAAATTTGACCTTGCTTGTGTGATGTGTGTAGTTGCTCTACTGAATAGACAATCCAAAAACTCCATTGCACAATGATTGATAGTTTAATAAGGTAAGAATGGAAGTTGGTTTCAACTTATTACGTATCCTAGCTTTAATAAAAGATGGAAGATTTGACATGTTGACAAAGTCAAGGTTCCAAGGTTTGTAAGTCTTGTATTTTGCCAATGGGAACATAGAGAGAATGTCAAATGTTCAAATTGAAAAAAATATGGTGTCATTATAATAAAGATTTGGGTATTCTAGAGTTGAGATTTATTTAGGGTGGTCATGTTTAAAAAGGAAGACAATTTTATGAAAGGAAATGCAATGGGTAGTGTTTGCACAAAGGATTTCTATCAAAGAGAATGAAATAATGTCAAGTTGAGCTAGAGAAGGTTAAAGAAACAAAGAAAGGATAAGAAGGTGCATATGTTTTTTCATGTGTCATGTTTAGAGAAAGATTAAACTCCAAAAAGAAAAGTTATAATGTGGGAGTGGTAGTTTCAATGTTAAAAAGAAGTACTGGCAAACATAAGGTGACATCCTAATTGAAAAAACTAGAAAAAGGAACATTGAACATCCAACCTATTCTTTTATATTGTATGGGTTGATTTGTATTTCTTTTGTTTTATATCATCATCTTTATTAAATAAAAGAAAGAGGTAGCAAATTGCTATATCATTTATGAATGTGTTACAATAAGAAGATACAAATGTAACTTAGATTCATATACAACATATTCACATGTAGAATGTAGTAGCAATTAAAACTTTGTTACCCTTCCTTGTTTTGCTCACACCCCTTAATGTAAGATATTCTTGTTGTTTGGTGGTAATCAATTCTATGAGTGTTTATTCAAGAGTGTAATTGGTGTTCCTCAACATTAATTCAGATAACTGTTGTCCAATCCCAATTTATATCTTTCACAAAACATTGTACCTATTAATCAAGTTAGTCAAAATTAAATCAAATGGAAAATGCTTAATAAGTATTCATCTACCATGTTTAATTCTTGAAATTTTTGAATAAATTTTGTCTAACTTCTCCAAAGAATTGCACCTTTGACACCTTATGCATTAATCAATTTCACCTTTTACACCCTTGTAATCTATCACAAATTCCTTTTTAAAAATTAAAAAAAATCACCAAAAAACAACATAAGTTTTTTTTGGGGGAGGGTGTTGCCACATTTATGTCTATTACTATATAGTTTGAAGAGTTTCTTGAAATAATGTCGCCACTTTAATTGAAATATGGTTAGGGATGCTTGCCACCTTAACTCCAATAGGAAATTGAAAAAAATTTAATATAGGTGCCATAATTAACAACACTAAGCTTGAACCATATAAACAGTCATGACAAAGGTGAAATATAATTGCACCTTAAAACTTCAAGTCCCATGGTCTTGTGATAATTTAAACCTTGTGAATTTTCACCAAATTTCAACTAAAAAAAATGGTTTCAACTTAAACTAAAAAAAATGGTTTCAACTTAAACTAAAAAAATTTGATGGAAAAAATGGCCCTTATTTGTAAGATTTTACTTTTTCCCCAAATTGCTATAAATTTTTGATAAGTTGTAGTAAGTAGCCAAAAATATAAAAGGATCCTATGTTTTGGTTTACTTTAATATTTGGTATATAACAAAAATAGTTCAAATTTTTTTTGGGACCATTGTCATTTTGGCTACATCACAAAATTGGTAAATAAAACATTGCCATGATTGGTTCCCCTATCTTCAATCAATTAGTTTATTCAAGAAAAGGAAAAAATCTAAATGCCTAATTTCATTAAATTCTTTCCTTGTAGACTTTTTCATTATCTAATAAATATGAAGTAGCAATGATTTTTTTTTCCAATTTTGTGGTTTAGTCAAGGTGGCTATTAAACACATGAAAAAAAAAACATCATTGTATATTTTTGGCTACCTACTTGAACCATATGTAGAAATGTAGTAGTTTTTTAAATTGATTTTTTTTAATTTGAAATTTTATAACAAAAATTGCCAAAATAACAAGGTGACAATGATGTATGTACTATCATTAGAAGAACTACCAAATGGCATGACAATAGTAATTTTCTGAAAAAAAAAACCATAGTTCCATAATTCTTGAAATTTTGGTTAATTAATTTTTTTGAATATGACATTGTCATTTTGGATTGCCTAGTGGTAACAATGACTTGAATGTTCTTGATAAAACTCTAGTGATTTTTAATTTGTTGCGCGGTTTGGTGCAAATTTGGAATTTGATATGATTGTTTTATTAAAAAAAATTAATTATGAAACTACTCATATATATATATATTTAAATCAACCATGTTCAACTTAATTAATAGTTAATTTGGACAAGTCAATTTCAACACATTCAGTTTAACTGAGTCTTTTTTGATTGGGTTGTTTTGATTAACAATTCAATATTTGTGCATAACAAACACTATAATGTTTTTTCAAAATCAAAATTTAATGCAAAAAATAAAAATTATATATTTACCTACCTACTTGAACTAATGAAATAACCTAAAGCCTAAGCTAGTTAGGCGAGTTAAGCCATCAAGGTAGTTGTTTAGATTTGCAAGTGTGAGGACTTGGAATCCTCACTTCAACATTGAGTAGTCAAATCTTTAATCATTGCACCCCACTTTCATAAGGTGAAGTTTTCTGTGAACATATTCAATTTATTTTACCCTATTTACATAGGTAGATAGGTAAGATAATTTAATTTAGGTAAGTGCCTAATATTAACCTAACCTACCTAAGTTATATTATTAAGTTACTTAATAATATTGTGGGCTACATAGGGTGCAAGCAAGGTAAAGTATACGATTCATTGTTCTTTGGCAAAAAAAATTACATGTAGCCATTAAAAAAAATTGATGTATTGAAAGTAGAATTAAATACAACTATTTTAAAAAAATCTAGCCCAAAATGTCCGATTTTACAAATGGGCTACATATAAATGAAATATTTATTTTTCAAAAAATTAAAAAATTTTGAAGCCCTAGAAAATACTTATGTATTATCAAATTGTGGATGTTATAATCATAATATATTAAAAATTTAATATGAAATAGGTTTGAACACCATTTTGACCCAATTAGTTTCAAACATACTTTCAACCTACTTTTGTGATACCAAAGTTGTTCAAACTTTGTATCCAACTTCCCATAAACTAAATATAGGGCCTATGGTTTTAAATTTCTATTTCAAAATATTTTGAATCCACTTTATTGTGTCTATATATATTTTTTTAATCATTTTTTAATTGGATTTTGGACGGACTACTTTTTTTGTCTATTTTACCTTGTCAACACCCCATAATTCTAATTAATTGAGGCTTCTTAAGCTACCTAGGCTAAGTATAATATTATTAACCTGGGCTTAAATAACTTAAGTATATTAGATATAATATATATCATAATTAGCCTATGTATATTACCTTAGGTACATTAGATATATTATCCTAATTAACATAGGTATATATACTATTTTAAACTACCTATATTATTTAGAGTATACTATTAATGGGATTTTATAATTTTAATTTTGGATAATTATTTTAAAATATTATTGAAAATTTTAATAATCAAATAACTATTTACCTTCAACCTATCCCATCCACCTTACCTTCTTACCTACCTAACTACTTTAATAATTAAAACAAAAATATTAATTTTTATTTATTTACCTACCCACCTACCTTGTCATACCTCCTTAGCTTTCTAAGACCTATTTACAACCTACAAATATTTATGTAATGTTTCTTTTCAAAATTTAATGATTATGTGTTGTATTTGATTGCATGTCTTATTTTATTACATTTGTATCTTTTTTTATTAAATGTGTTCATTTTTTTCATATTTGATTAAATGTGACCAATAGTCAAAAAGGTCATTTTAATCAATTGAACTAATTTTTTAAATGTCATTTTAGTAACTAAGGGCTTTTAGTAAAATATACCAAATCCTTAGTCAAAATGGATAAGGTAATCAAGTTGAACATCTTTAAAAACCATGCCAAACATGAATACCTCCCGAAGCCATGATTCTTATAATGAGCACAATGTCTATTCAAAATATTACTTATTTATAGATGGCATATACCCAAGATGGGTTTGTTTTGTGTAAATAACCCATGAGCCACAAGGAGAAAAGTGCAAGTATTTTTTTAAAGCTTAAATGGTTGTCAAACAAGATGCTGAACATTGTTTTGGCATGTTGCAAAGTTGGTTTGCCATTCTCCAAAATCCAAGTCAACAATGGCATCAAAAGATTGTGAGTGATATTATGGTTGCTTGTGTCATCTTTTACAACATGATTATTGAAGATTAATACATTTAAAACTTGGAGTTTTATTTCAAAAAGTATGTAGTTCAATGGATCGAGGACTAACATATCAACAACTCAAAGATGCCACATAAGTTGTTGAGAATCATGATACATATTACACTTTGAGAAATGATCTCATTGAACATCCATGGGCTTGAAAAGGCCCATGTATATCAAGGTAAACTATTAAAACTTTTGTTTGAAGGTGAATGCATGTTATGGTGCACACAAAAATTGGTCATAATTTGATGGTTTTCAGTATGTATCCAAGTTTCATTCATCATGGTGGAAATTTTGAAAATAATTTTCACTAAAATTTTGTAATAGATGATGGTTTATGTCCCAATTTGGCATTATGTTATGAAATCAATGCACATATGAATGATTTGATAATCCAACAAAGTATTATTTTGATTTTAAGAACCCTATCACATTTTTGCAATTCCATCAAAAGGATTAAGAAATATTACATTTAATGATTATTTTTTCATGGCATTTTACAATACATAAAATACACCATAAAAGAAAATCTTTCCCATTAAAGTTTTCAAATTTTTTTAAGGTCGTGGAATTTAGATTAGATGATCTTTAAATGTTCATTATTACATTATGGTATGATAATGTTGATGACTATGATTTTCTTAGGTTGAAAAATGTTCTTCCATTGAAGGTTTACTTAAGTTAAGTGTTTTTTTAATCATTTGAAAAAAATAAAATGAATTTTTGAATTTTTTAAAAGAAGGAAAAATGTTGTCAAATAAGGGTTTTTAGAAACCTTTATTAAGATTTTGGTGTACATTTACACAAATGTACAATTATGTTCAATTTCATATTCATCATTCTTGTAACTTCTTTTAATTTTGAAGCCCAAATCATTTATATGTGATCTTTAAAATAATTCAAAGTGAAATGAAATCTTATATGTTGTTACTTTTGATACTATATCTAGTTCCAAATTTCCTTCAAATTTTGTACACCGCAATGTGCATTCACCCTTTCCCATTATCAAACTACCATGTTTACACCTAATTCTAGTGTCAATACTACTATATGCTAGTATGCTAAATTATTTTCATCAAGTTTTGTAGTTAGCAAGTTGATATGTTGTTTTAAAGTTGCATTGCCAAATTTGTGTTATTGTAAAATCATATGGAAAATAAAACCAGTGTTGTAACTTTTGAAGCTCCTTTTGAAGCTCTTACAAAGCTTGAAGTATTTGTGTGCTTCTAGTTTGTAGTTAATCTTTAGGCACTATGAAAAGTGCCATGTAATTTTGCTCCTCCAAAATTGTTGCCTTCTTCAATGTGGCTATAATCATATGTTCCATCACCCTTACTTGAGCGCTCACAACACACTCCTTGAATTATAAACCCTTTTCAAATTCCTTGGCAGCTTTTGATCCGTCTGGATGGAGATGTGTGGGAGGAGGTTGTGAGGCATTTTGATTCATGTGCGATAGTTTGTTAATATTTCTTTCATAACATCAAAAAAATTACATTTGTTGGACAAGTTTTTCATTTCATTGTGCGCATCAACCCACGAAAGGACATCTTTTAGTATCAACCAATATTGAATAAAGGTAAAGTTCACACCTTTAAAAAATTTCAATTTGTACAAATCCATCCAATGTTTTATTTAGAGTGTTTTCAACACTTGTCCCAAATTAGTAGATTGCTTGGACAACTTTGAAATTGTCGATGAACTTGGTGATGTCATGCTTGATTGCACCCCACTTTGCTTTTAGATAAGGAGTTGACCTATGTGCACAAGGGCTTAGTTGAGATATGTTGTAATGCTCACAAACTTGATCCCAAAATGTTGTGTTTTTTAAAACTAATTCTTGTTGTGTTTGCAAAAACAAGGCACAAAATTGCTTTTCCTTTTTTGATCTTCTAAGGTTTGCAAAATCAAAGCACAAAGTGGCTTATCCTCTTTTGTGACAAAGTTATTCCCATTGCAACATATTGGTGAAACTGATCCAGTGTCTATGTTTGCAACTAATGTCATCACTAGCTTCATGCATTGCCACCATTGTTATCCAATGTCACCCCAATTGTTTGCACCCCAATTAAGGCCTTGTTATGTGCTCTTATGTTGGCGCCTATAATCATCATTGTCTCCACACTCACAACACATAACAAAAAATACCCTATATGGTACACCACATCCAAATTGTCCCCTTATTTAGGGTTGAAGTCTCCCTAAACCAAATAACATTATAAAACTACCTTTTGGAAATTCACCATGGATGAACAATTTAGTTCCAAGGCAAAAGGACCACTAGGTCAGGCGCAAACCCCATCGTTAGTTGCCTATTTGTAATCCTTCAAACCCCAGCCAAATGTGAATTACCATGGAAGAAAACCTTAGATTAGTTTTACTATGTGACCTTAGGAACCTAGGTCTATTGGGTGCATTAAGGGCAAAACCATTTGCCAATTAACACTTCTTCCATTAGTGGCATGAAACATCCCATATGCCAACCTCAAAAACACTTATCACAAATTAACTAAGTGGCAGCTCCTAAAGTTTGCCCACACAACATACATCGTAAGCTAGTTGGAACCATGGTTAGAGATGGTTCCATTTGGCCATCCACATTGAAAAAATGACATGGTGCACAATATTGTGCACATGGTCCTTTCATGTCTAACCATCTTGGCCCTCCAACAACAACATTCTAGAAGGTAAAACCTTCTGCACATGTAAAATAACACGTCTTGCAATCACATCCAAAGTAATCGATGTTGTCTGCTATAGGTAAACATAATCTCTTCATTCAAACCTTCGAATCTAAGGCTAATAACTACTTCCACGTATAGTGGCATAACACAATACATCCTAATGTTGGACAATTGCCAAATTTTCCATAGTTGTGGGCATAACACATCAAAACAAGGTGGTTCACTGCTCACATGTTTGAACCCACACATTAGGATCATTCATGTCAATTACTACCAATACATCTCATCAAATTTAAGCTAGTAATTTAGGCTCACGACCAAATAATAAGTATGGTGAAAAAGATGAAAGAGAAGCTTGCCAAATAAACCTACGCCCCATAGATAGCCATGGTAGTTGTAAGTCCCAATCTTGAATATGGCCCTTGTGGAGACCATACTTCACTTTATACACCATCCACTCAACTAACATGTTTATTTCAAAATGGTTTCATGAAATCATGTGATGATCAATCAATGCTTTCCCACACAACTTTTGGAATTCCCCACATAATTTTGTACCTTGGTTAGTGAGAACTTTAATTGGAGCCCCAAACCTACTAAGTATTTTGTTTAAAAATGCACACGTTACCCCTTCACTATTACGATCTAGCAATGGAACCAAATCCAACCACTTGGAGAAATGTTCAGTCATGACCAAAACATATCAGTTGTTTGAAGTTGTAATTCAATGGGCCAACAAAATCCAAACTCCATATGTACCTAAGGCCCATAATTGGTAAGGGTTGTAGGTGAGGTGTATGTGCATTGAAAAATGTTCGAACTTGGTCACACACCAGACACCTAAAAATAAATTATTGAACTTGCAATTGCATCCCTCACCGCTAGTATTGTGTCTTGAGTAGATTATATGTCCATTAGACCCCAAAATGGCCCAACTCCTTTTGAGCATGCTTCACAAGGCTTTCACGTTGTTTTGGGCAAGGCATAATCTTCACTTGTATTGGAAACAAGTTGAAAACAAGCAAGAAATGGAACACTCAAGGTTCATGAAATAGAACAATTGTATTAACTAACAAGAACAATACAAAGGTTGTATGCTTTCAATTGATGCAATCACAAAACTATGGCTTATAATAACTAACAAAACTTGAAGGTTCTATGTGCACTCAAAAACCATGAAAGGAAAGAATGAAAGACTACTCAAAACCACTCCATTATATACTAACTCCTAACCCTAAAGTAGCTACCACCAAACCCTAACCTAGCTGCCGCCAAACCCTAACCCTAGCCGCCGCCAAGCCCTAACCCTAGCCACCGCCAAGCCCTAAGTAGCCTCCACTTCTAAACCCTAGCCACCACTATTCAACCTAACCTAACTACTATAAGGATGTGAATACTATTCATCCTTTTGATGAATGTTTCACACATTCATCAACATTAGGAATTAGAAACGAATAGTATTTCTAACAACTTGTCCATTTGCCCATCCATAGGAAGGAATTACCTTCCCATTTGAATCGTTTGGCCCTATGCACAACATGGTCCTTTTCCTTAGGTGTTAACCCAATTGGAACTTCTCTTACTTGAAAATATGCAATGACAAGTGCATCATCATAAATATCCAAGCCACCATTTCCCTTTGATTCCATGTCTACATCATGGGGTTCCCCACCATCCACACTAGTCTAAGGCACATCCTTAAAACACCCCAATAAGGTACAAAGGTTTGCAAAGGCATGCCATCTTAGTATCGCCTCCAAATCCATAGCACCATGCCAACAAGCGCCGGTGGTATCCTCCTTGTTAGAACTTGGGTTCCAATTCAACCCATTGACATATTGATTAACCCTACTAGGCCTATGAATTATATCAAAGTCATATTCCTGCAAAATAAGTGGCCACTTGGCCAACTTTCCTACGAGTCAATTTAATTCCATAAGGAATTTCAAAGGTTGGTGATCATTAATCAAAGTGAATGGGCTACCATAAAAATAACAAATTAAAATGATGAAACAACCCAAACAACTACAAAGCACTCCCCCTCATGCGAACTATGTTTGGTTTCCGTTTTGTTATTGAATCAATTAGCATATGCCACCACAAACTCTTGACCACCATCATCAAGTTGGATAAGCATAGTTCCCAACCTTAAATTACTCTAATCAATGTGTAATTGGAATGGTCGTCCTTGGTTGGGTTGTTTCAAAATGGGGGCTAATGAAAGCCTAGCTGTCAATTTTTAAAAGGCTCGTTCTTGTTGTTCATCCCAAATGAACTCCTAATCAATCTATGTTAACTAGGTTAAAAATTTAGCTATGCTACTAAAGCCTTTCACAAACCTCTGATAATAATTACACAAGCCCAAAAAAACTTATAAATGAATAACTTCAGTTGGTTGGGAACTTGTGAAATGGCCTTAACCTTGGCCTTCTAAATCCCAATCCACCCGGATAAATCATGTGACTTAAGCACTCCACCTAAAGCTTAAGGTTATGTTTTTTAAATCTTCCAAATGGTGCATGTTATCTCCTGGGGTTAGGCTAAAAATAATGATGTCATCAATGTGGCATTTGGCAAAACCAAGACTTGCCAACACTCGATCCATGACCTTTTGAAATTCTACAGGGGCATTTTTCAAACTAAATGGGCAAAACTTCCATTGGTACAAACAATCCTTCCCATAGGGGTCAATTCCCCAAAATGTTATCTTGATTTTATCACCCTCTTTCAATGGCAACTAATGGTAACCAAACCTCAAGTCCAAGGTGCTAAAAACCTTGGCTTGAACGAAGGCATCAAAGATCTCCTCCGATACGGGCATGGCATATTTTTTTGAATAGGTTCATTTATTCATCAAATGGTAATCTCCACAAATGCGGCATTCAGTCCAATTGCCAAAAATGTTTTTCTTCGTTAACATCACTATTGCTAAGGCATATTCACCCTTAAACAATTTCACTAAACCAGCATCTAGCAATTTTGTTATTCGAGCTTAAACCAAGGCTTCCTCCACCTCACTAAGCTTGTAAAGTCGCATGAAAATTGGATTATCATCTTCCAATATGATTTAGACTTCTTATCCTTTTAACTGACCCAATTCCTTCAAACCGAAAGCAAAACATCTAATGAAATCTCGTATTATCCATCATGCTTCATGCACAACACCTCTTGTAACTATTGGGCCAATTCTTGGGTCTCATGTTTCTACAATCACTTGTACTTTGGGTTAGGATGATGGAACATCTCAAACACTTGCGGTTGAGGACATGGCTTGTGATTGTTATGCAAAATGTGGATAGGTGCCATCATGGGCTCCTTCAAAAATGCCTTGCATAGATGTGATGCTAATGTGAAACCCCATGGCCAATTCCCTTTCATTTACATTAGGTTTTCCCATACTGGAAGAATGGGAGTCCCAAATCACTCCTAAATGCACGAAAATGTGGAAAACTCAAGAATGTGTTGAAGATTATGATGTAGATGTTAGAAACATTAGAAATGGTGTGGTAGATATTACAAACAATGTGGTAGTTAAGTGTTGCAAGT
>Ga0209611_10002890_pt1 | contig 30106 bp, 24 predicted proteins | sample S1TSphgellanicum_3_FD_187693 | JGI IMG/M metagenome (GOLD analysis project Ga0209611, IMG submission 187693) | Host-associated microbial communities from peat moss isolated from Minnesota, USA - S1T2_Fc - Sphagnum magellanicum MG (SPAdes) (version 2) | ecosystem: Host-associated > Plants > Peat...
AAGGAAACTACAACATAATGCTCACAACACAAAACACAACATTAAGAACTCTCCAAGGTTCTTGTCACAAGAAATACACAAACTTGTGTAATGAAAAAAAAAGAGGCAAACCATCAACACCAAGGTATTTAACTACAAGACCAAACCACAAATAACCAAACTAAAATAAGTAACGAAGGTAATTTAACCTTGTGAAAGTAACCTAGTTACTTTCCTACTCCAGTAACTAATGAAACCTAACTAGTTGAGCTTGAATTCTCAACATGCTGTCTACTACAAGTCACATAATCCCCTACCTCGAACCTACAAACCTAAAGTTGATAACTTCCTCCACAAATCATGGCATACCAAAAAGTATTCTGGTGTTGAACAATTACCAAATTCTCCATAACCATAAGCATCACCCGCCTAAAAAAAATAATTCATTGCTCACATGCCTAAACCCATAGTGAAGGATCATTGAAACTAATCATAGTCATAACATCATGTTGAATGGAAGCTAGTAGCTTGGGGTCTTGACCAAATAGTAAAAAGTACGGTGAAAAAAATGCCAATGAGGCTTGATGACTAAACCTATATCCCATGGCCAACCATGGTAACTACAAGTCTCAATCTCGAATGTGGGCTTTTTAAAGGCCATATTTCCACAATCTTCACTTCACCATCTGCACCATTCGTTCAGCCAACCCATCTACCTCAAGATGATCTTGTGAAATAGTCCAATGATCTATCAATGCCTTTTCACACAAATCTTGTAAACTCCCTCAGAATTCTGTACCTTGGTTGGTGAGAACTTCGACTAAAACATTAAACATGTTGAACACTTTGTCCATAAATGCATATGTAGTTCCTTCATTGTTGCCATTTGGTAAAGGCACCAACTTTAAGCACTTGGAAAAGTGCTCGGTTATAACTAAAACATAATAGTTATGTTGTGGTGTCAAATTCAATGGGCCAGCAAAATCCAAGCTCCATCAATAACCCAACCCCGTAATCGGTAAGGGTTGTAACTAAAATGTTGGTGTGTTGAATGATGCCCATACTCGATCACACACCACACACCAAGAAACAAACTATTGAACATGTAGTTGCATCCCACACCGCCAATACTGTGCTTAAAACAAACTATAGGTCCATCGAACCCCAAAATGGCCCAACTCTTCATAAGCATGTCATACAAGGCCTTCATGTTGCTTTGGGTGTGGTACTACTTGCACTTGCCCATTTATCCACACCTGTAATAAGGAATTACCTTCCCATTGGAACCATTTAGTTTTGTGGATGACTTGATCTTGCTCCTTGGGTGTTAATCCCACTAGAACTTCACTTGCCTACAAATATGCCATAACAAGTAAATCTAGATGGATTTCCAGGGCACTATTGCCTTCTAGTTCATCATCATCACTATAGGAATTCCCACCACCCATGTTGCCATGGGGTACATCACCGGGACACCCCAACAAAGTACACAGGTATGTAGAATTATGCCATCCTGGTACAACCTCCAAATCCACCTCTCCATGCCACTTGGCACTTGTGGTATCTTCCTCACTAGAACTTGGGTTCCAACTTAACCTTCGACATCCCGATTAACCCTACCAGCCCTATGAACAATATCAAAATTGTACTCTTATAAGATAAATGCCCACTTAGCCATCTTATTTATGAATCGATTTGATTCCATCAAAAACTTTAGGGGCTGGTGATCGATAACCAAAGTAAATGGGCTACCATACAAATAACACCGAAAAGAAGAAATTGCCCAAACAACAAGGAGGCACTCCCCCTCATACGAACTATATTTTACTTATGTTTTGTTGTTGGACCAACTGGCATACACCACCACAAACTCTCGACCATCATCATCTAGTTAGGTAAACACAACTCCCATCCCTAAGGTATACCAATTAGTATGTAACTGAAAAAGGCGTCCTTGAATGGGTTGCCCCAAAATGGAGGCTAAGGAAAATCGAACCTTCAACTCTTTAAATGTTTGCTCTTGTTCCTCACCCCAAACATATTCATGGTCGATCTGTGTCAACCTAGTTAAAGGTTTAGCAATGTTGTTAAATCCTTTAACAAATATCCAGTAATAATTACACAAGCCTAAAAAAGCTTGTAACTGGTTGACATTTATTGGCCGGGGTACTTGTGAAAGGCCTCAACCTTGGCCTTTTGTACTCCCAATCCACCTGAATAAATTATATCACCTAGGTATTCCACATGTGTTTAAAAAAATCGACATTTGCCTGGATGAAATTTAAGGTTATGATCTTTAAGTCTTTTGAATACCTCCGATAGATTATGCCTATGATCCTTTGATGTCGAACTGAAGACAATAATGTAATTAATGTAACATTTAGCAAAACCAAGTCCTACCAACACTCGATTCATCACCTTCTAAAATTTTGCACATGCATTCTTCAAACCAAATGGAAAAAATTGCCATTGGTACAAACAATCCTTCCTATGAAGATTGAGTCCTCAAAATGTCGTCTTTACCTTGTCACCTTCCTTCAGTGGCACTTGATGATAGCCAACCTCAAGTTCAAGGTGCTGAAAACCTTGGCTTGACCAAGGGCATCAAATATTTCCTCAAGTAAAGGCATGGCATACTTGTCCAAATGTGTGCGCTTGTTGATTGGGCAATAATCTCCACATATGTTGTTTCGTCTAATTACCAAAAATATCCTTTTCAACTATCATCACTATGGTTAAAGCATATTCACCTCTCAATAATTCCATTAAACTTGCACCCAACAACTTTATTGTTGGAGCCCAAACCAAAGCCCTTTCCATCTTATTCAACCTATAAAGTTGTTTAAAAATAGGATCAACATCCTCCAATACAATTTGGACCTCTTGTCCTTGCAACTGTCCCAATTCTTTCAAACTAAAGGCAAAACAATTGACATAATCTTACAATAATCATTGTATTTCTTACACCTCATTTATTGTAACCACGGGACCAATATCTACTTCCCATGTCTCTATGTCACCTGTATCTTGGGCTGAAATGATGGAACATCACTAGCACTCAAAATTAAGGCTGAAACTTGTGATTACTATGCAAAAGGTGGCGTAACACTAGAATGCCCTAACATTCTCACATCAAAAACCTCCTTCCCATTACCCATAAATATGTGATCCCATAAATGCCAAGGATGACCCCCCCTTTTGCACCAACATAGTTGACCCAAATGTAGGTGCAACAAAAGTAGAAGAAGGGTGGGTGGGTGGGTGGGATCGGACAAATAGGACCTACTCAATGTAACAAAGGTTAAGGATCCATGTGAGACAAATAAGATCCATACCTACCCCAATACCTATCTACGAACATCTTCGAAAAGTCTTCGCACGGTTGTGGTGCCTGTGTGAAATCCCATAGCTTAATCTCATTCATCAACATTGGGCTCCTCCATCTTGGATGAGTAGGCATCCCAAATCATGCTTAGATTACCATCTCAAAATGTGTGAAAATAGGGAAATGACACACCCCCAAACTCCTTCAAAAATTCAAATGTGAATTCAAAGGTGAAAACAACAGAAGGAGTTGGGGTATGCTCCTTAGCTCGTAACACTTCGAGGGTAAAAAGGGATGTGCTGGAACTCCAGGATGGGGACTAGGATGAACTCACAAGCAAGAGTTCAAAATGAGATCAACTTGCACAACTAAAAAAAGGGCGATTAATGTAAGTTGAATGGATGTGGTGTGGTGGACTTAGTAAGGACAACCTCAAGCACAAGCTTTACACGGCCTGTAACCTTTGGGAGGAAGCACCACTCCCCTCCCTATAATATACTTTGTGATTCTCTACAAGGACTATATCCAAATGTCACTTTTCCCCAAGACTCCCAAGTGGGAGTCCCAAAATTGGGACTCTTGTTGTCCCAAATTTTTTGCCACTCATATCTTTCTCAAATCAAGTTTCTTTTGAGAATGCAAAAGCAATATCTTATAGGCCTCAAAAGGATCTTTCCAACGATGTATAAAACGCCCCAATCGAACCTCATTTGATTCCTACTTTCCAAGGATTTGTTGTTGGGAATCAAATTTCCAATTCTTTGGCTCCCGCCCCTTCTTTTGATCACAACTCATGCAAATTAGGTCTAAATGAACAATATGAGGGCACTTTATGCATCTATGCTTCAAGACCTTTATAATGGTGTTTTGGTGGTGCTTGTTTACCTTTTTCAACCAAGGCTTTGAACATTCGCAACTTCCACATAAGTGTAACTCCCAAAATGGGAATGCACTTGGGAATCATTGGGCTTCATCCCTTGCATTCTCCCCCATTTGTGAGAATGTGTTTCACACCTAAACACATTTTCGGCCTCATGGGCCTTTACACTTCACATTTAGTTGTAAACTCGATGTTAAGGTTACGACACACCACATCAATTGTGCCCCTAGTTTTTCATGCACACCCACTGGAGTATTAATTCTTATAATTCTTGCTTAATGGCAACTAAACCAGGATGGCCCATCTATTTTAGAAACTATCAATCATAATTCTAAAGCTCCTACACCCCAGCACCAAATTTTACGAAAAAGTGTAATGTTGATGCCGCCATCTAAGAAATCGCCACGCTCTAAACTTCCTAATTTCCAATGTGATGGAAAGACCCATCAATGGATTATAGATGATGTTGAAAGGGCCAACAAGGGAAAAACACTTGAACAGACTAGGTTTAAAACTGAACAACCTACGTCCTTGACAATAAAACCTAAACCCAAGAAGGGAAGGCGATCAACTCGAGGCCCATTAAATGCCTTTAAAGACCCAAAGGGTAAGAAAGGCACACGATATGAAGCATACTTCAAAGCAAACAACAAGATGCGTACTCCCGCTGTTGGGGACAGAAAGCAAAGCCTCAAGGGGAAAAAATTGTTGCTAGTTCCAATACCACAATAGTTGGCAATGGAATGGAATGCGTGGCTTGAGACTTTCAACCTAAACTTGTAATTTTGATCACAAAAATCCAGGTAAAGCACCCCAATTTTTTTTTCACAATTGAGTTTATGTTTTCCATCAAACTTTCCCAAGGACCTATGATTTCAGCTCCCAAGCACACTAAATGGTGGAATTGACTTGGGAGTTGAAACTTGGATGCTCCTCGAGGACTTGAAGGTGTTGTTTCCCCAAAAAGCACCTTGTACAACTTTGTGAAGATGTCACCCAAGAGCTCCCTAAAAGTTGGGGTCCTTGAGTAGCTTAACTCATCATCTTCGAGGGAAATTAGGTCTAATGGCCCTGGGGAGCTCTACATTGTAGCTTCTTGGGCAACTGATAAGTTCTATTCCCCAGGGATGTGACTAGCTCCTTGGGATTTCAATCACTCGGGAAGTGTAAATTTACACCTTCCTAGGGACTTGATCTTTGTGCTTCCTTGGGGAGATGCATTGGTCAACTCCCTGAGGATTTCAGTTTTTCGAAATTAGTTCAAGTTATGTCTTCTTTTGGCTCCAGATCATCTCGCGGTAGAGTTACAATGGCTCTTTTTTCTAATCACGAATATTTGATTTCTATGCATGTTCATTCTAAAGTGGAAGGACATCGCAAGAAAGTGCAAGGGTGAGGACGAGAGGTCAAATGTTGAGATCTCATTTGGCCGAGATGAGATTATGGTCGATCTCAATGACATCAAATGTGTGATAGATGGTAGTGATGTGACAGACAATATCATGAACATTTTCTTCTATCGCATCTTCAAGGGGGTCCCAAGAGATATGTGGATTGCACCCATGCAACTGATGAACACATTGTGGGTAGTTGATGTGAAACAATGGCTAGAGAGGATTGGAAAGTTTATGGAATGGCCGGATTGGAAAATGGCAAAGGTAAAGTCCCATCACAATTTCCCATTCACATATGATGCAGTGCATGAAGAGCTTAACCATGGTCGGCTAGTTGCAAAAGCAACCGCCAGGCAACCGATGGGGTTTTTTAAACATTGGAACATCCTTTCTCACAAACCTAACCAATTTGTGCACTTGAACTTGTGGCCACACATAAAAGAAAATGGCCCCTTTTTCCAACAGACTTGAGGTCAATCTCATGGAGGCATGGCATGATGAAGGTAAGGCCGTTATTTCTAGCATGTCGTGGAAGAAGCCTCAACAAGGGAGTACAGAGTGTACGTGCTACATGATGTGCAACTTGCTTCAATACCTAAAGGCGCAATGGAAAGGCCTAAACACAATTCTTAATGGTGGCAAACGGTTTACTACTAAGGATGCAAAAGAACTCTAGGGTGGAATTTATAACATAATTGAGGACATGGTGTTGGCAAAATGGAGGAAGGAATTCCTGGATTGAAATGAAACAATGTATGAGAGACCATGTTGAATGTACAGATCCTCTTAACATATAAATAATGTACATTCTTTTTTATTTGATAAAGAAGCTGTGATTTGTACCACACATAGGTTTCTTACTATCTGCAGTCCATAAAGTAGTTCCTTTTATTCTTGTCGAAAATAGGTAGGTCCTTGAGGAGTTGCCAATACTAGCTCCCCAGGAAACATATGTTGGTCCCCAAGGAACTGCTAATAGGTAGTTTCCTAGGGTGCATTCGTTAAGATGTACCATGTGAAGGTGAAACCTAGAAGCATCCTAAGGACTTTAGCACATTCCCTGAGACTTTGCATACTTTGTTCCTAAGGAGTTGAACCTAATTCCTTCCTAGGCACATGAATAAGTGAAGATCCCTAGGGTAGTGTCTAAATCATTTCCCCAGGGAAAATATTCTCTCTTCCCCAAATCTCTTCCCTGAAGAAAGTGTCATCATTCTCCTAGGGAGACACTTTACACTTCTCGGGGGGGGTCTTCTCAATCCCCTAGGGAGAGTATGATCACTCTCTTAGGGAGACTTTCTTTACATTTCTTTGGATAGAATTCTCTCTTCCCCAAGGAGAGTCTATTTTCTCCTCCTTGGGGAGAGCATCTTTTCTCTCGAAGGAGAGTCTTGTGATCACTTACCTGGGGAGACTCTTTACTCTTCCTTGGAGAGACCATTTTCTCTTCCCTAGGGAAAGTCTTTTAAATCTCATGGGGAAAATATTGTACTTTTCCTCGGAAAGATTATTTTTTCTTCCTTAGGGAAAATCTTTTCAATCCCTCGGGGAGAGTATTCTCTCTTCCCCAAGGACAATATGATCATTCTCCTAGGAAGACTCTTTACTCTTCCCTGGAGAGACCATTTTTTCTTCTCCGAGGAGAGTATTTCTCTTCTCGAGGGAGAATCTTCTCAATCCCCTAGGGAGAGTATTTTTTCTTCCATGGGGAGAGTGTGACCACTATCTGAAGAGATTCTTTCCTCAATCCCCCCTAAGTATTATGTCTTCCCCAAGGAGAATGCGATCATTTTTCGAGGTAACTTTTTCCTCTTCCTTGAAAGGACTATTTTTTCTTCCTAGGGGAGAGTCTTTCTCTTCCTAGGGGAAAATCTTTTCAATCCTTCGGGGAAAGTATTATTTCTTCCCTAGGGAAAGTGTGATCATTGTTTGGGGAAACTCTTTCCTCTTTCCTTGGAAAGACTATTCTTTTTTCAGGGAGAGTCTTCACAATTCCCCGAAGAGGTTATCCCAATTCCCTGGGGAGAATGCTCTTTTCCCCAGGGACATGAGTAATGCCGATCATCAAGAGTCTAAACTTTTGAAACTTCCCAAGGAGTTGATCCCTATTGGTTCCTTGGGGAGCTATCTTTTGTGTTAGGGTGTCGAGTAGTTGAATAACTTCTCCGTTCCATGGGGAGTTGAGTTCGTTGTTATTTCCCTTAGGGACCATACTTTTGAGCTGAATCACCGAGGAGCTAAGGTTCTTTACAAAGTAAATTATTCCCAACAAGAACCTAAAGGAGCATGCCACCTCCTTGGTGCATTAAATTGGGCTGATGTTCAATTCATCTTTGTGACGAAAGTTGAAAATAACGACATTTTTCTTGGGGAATGGTCCTTGATAAGTAACTTCTATCAGTCGAAAGTCAATTGCATGAGATTAATTTACTTTGCACACCTAGCACATAGAGGCGAAAATTTCACCATGATATTTGCGAGAATTGCAGTTTTTCTGAAAGGTTTTCATTAATGGTAGTTCCACAACGTGACGTGATGGAAAATGTGAAAAAGAAGCTGCTCATTCAAAGAGAGGTGACTAAGGTCAATAATGTTATATGGGAGACACTAAAGTAATGCATTGTTACGCTAAAAGATGAGGACGATGATTCGAACAACGATAAATTTTATAAGCCGCCAACAATTCCATCAGAGTCTATTTATGAGGAGACCAAATCTCACATGCAAGCTAATTATGGTGTATGGAATTCAAAAATATTGTTGGCTACTCATGAAAATATAATGCATAAAATTTTAAATGCCAAAATACTAATTTGTATCGACCTTCATATTTATCTGAAATGTTTATGAAGTGCAACTTGACGAATGAACCAGTGCAAACTTTAACTTCATAATCAAGAGTAGGAGTTGAATCGATCACCATCGAAGGAAGACATGGAAAGCAAGTGTGGCTTCTTAAAAAATAAAAATTCTGCCAAACTTGAATAATATAGTCAACCTTACGTATTGAAAGTCATTGTTTGATACATGATAGTTCTAGGGAAAGCAACGGTGGGGTAACAAAACAATGCAAACATGATGGGCATGAACTGATGTGCACATTTATCTTTAGCAATTTTGGAAGTCCTAGTTGACAAGTGACCGTTTGTCCAGAGTGTTAATTGTGGAACTACAAATGTATCTTAGATGGAGAAGGTGTTGAGTTTCATGTAAGAGAGTTTTTACCCCATCTGAGGAGTTTGTGACGCCCTACGAACAGTTTACCCTAGGATTAGTTAGGTGTTTGTTGGATTTCCATTGTGCCAAAAACGATGTTAATAGGTAGTATTGGATTCCTTTCACCTTGGGGATTATATGGCACTTGGGTGGAAAAGTGGCATTGGATTCCCCTCATATGAGGTGCATATAAATATAAACAACATGCATGAACTTTTCATCAATTTTTTGTGATTTTGGCACTATTGGTCTCCTTTTGCCACTCGTAAATGTCATCTTTGTTTTAACAACATTATCATAGATGATTGTCACCTTCTTCATGTCATATTCATCTTATGCTTTCAAGCCATAGTTCCTATGGCAATGTCATCATACCTTAATCCTAGATGGTTTCGCTTGAGGAAAAGGCAGGTAAATTTCCCTGGTAGAGGAAAGTATATGTTCCTTAGGGAGCACTTGGAAGTTCACGTCAAGTATAAAGGTGCTTTCCCCAGGGAGAATATCCCTGGCCTAGTGTTGGGCTTCCCAAGAATGCAACATACATCAAACCCACACAGTTTTGAAGTATGGCCTAGGGAAGGTGGCCTCGAAAGGTGATAAGACCTCCCCAGTGGTGAAAAATTTGTGTTCCTTGGGGAAGGAAGATAAGTTTTGTGGGAGGGGTTAGAATTTCCCACTGTAGGAGTCTTCCCTAGGGAAATTTATCCTTGGGAAAAGCATTTTTTATGGAAGAATTTCCGAAGCGAGTGTTTTCCTTAGGATGCCTCTTCCTTGTGAAAAATTTTCCTCGAGGATATTTTTCCCCAAGTGATCTCATTGAACAAATCCTATCAGGGATGTGTTACGCTCCCGAAAAGGATGTCACCAGGGAGTGGATGTTGAAGCCCATGAATACGATAAAGAACGTTTAAACTTTATTTTGTCCTGATTACGTGTCTCACTCTATGGAAAATTAAAGGTGACTCACAATGTCCTCAAGATGGGTTTTGTAAACACAAAAACTTTGTTGTGATTCGAATTAGACAATTTTGAAATAAGTTGGTTTTTGATCCTTTCAGAGTTGTCTGACTTCCACTTGCATACAAATCTTTGGTTTAATAGAGATGTGTATGCATCAACATAATCAAAAAATGATTTCGTTGATGGATACATTCTCCAGAGATTGGAAAGTTGAAGCAAAGCCTCTTTTTAAGTGCAACCTATGACAACAGATGTGGTGAAACCCCTTAGAGGTACATGATATCTCCCATTGCTTTGAAAACATGGGAGCGAACTAAGGGGTTCAAAATTTTCTTGAAAGAGTGTTTGTGCCATGTTTGGCGAATGTGCTAAAAACATAAGAACACAATGGACTCAGGAAAACATGCCCTGAACATGAGAACAACAATAAATAATTCAACTTATGAACATTGTAATGCACCAAAAGCAGGCAAAAATTATTCTAATGATCCATTCATGTGCTTCCTAGGGGAGAATCTCCCCGAGGTAGCGAATTCCTAGGAAGTGGGGAAGTGTCTTCTCAGGAAGTAGGGAAACATCTTCATGGGGAACCTTACCTATAATGGAATAATATGCTTCCCGAAGAAGCATCATTCTGGGAAATTACCTTCACAAGGAATCGTCTCCTTGATACGCTCCCATGGGAATTCCACCTTCGGTATTCTCAAAGGGGGACCTTGCACTATGTTTGTTCGAAGGTTCCTATTCTAGGAGGTGAGGGAATCCACTATCTCCCCTAGGAAAGCAATCAACCCTTATTGTCCCCAAGAAAGCCATTCTCATGGAAACTCCCCAAGGAAATAACATACTAAACCCACATAACATTTAAATAGAAGTAACCATGAACTCCACTTACTTGATGGCATTGATTTCTACATTGGCATTGTCAACTATGAAATCGATAGGATTCCATGCAGGCCAATCTTGCTTAAGCACGTCCTTTAGTGTAATCAACTAGGATTGGAGGTCCGTGCTCTTATTCTGAGCTAATACAATCCAAGCCACCAGAATTCCATTTTGCCGTTTGTAAAAAACCATTAATGTATGCAACGTGAATTGCGAAAAACAAAACACTTGTTATCTAGATGTCCATCACAGACATTACATGTTTAAGGTGGAAGAATATGATAAAGATCTCAATAATACCTTATTATCATTTGTCCTAAATGTTGCATCACATGCAATGGCCTTTTGATGGTCAGAATCTACCATTAGCTTTCTCTAGGAAGCAATTTGAATTCCAATAGAAAATTTCAACCATATTGACGTCAAGGCTATTGCTTCTTGTTGAAAAAACAACATTTTGTTGAGATTTGCATCAGCCCATAGTCTGATGCTAGTTGTCACATCCCAATGGCATTTGTACTCCAAACTAACATATGTATCCGTGGCATTACATATGTCATGGGGGAGGACAAAATGATTGTGTGTCCACGATTTTCCAAAGAAATCCTGCTCGTAACAATGTTGTTGGTGTTTTGCCATGATTTGTGTAGCCAAGTGCCCAAACATAATGTTGTCCACAATCCAATCTTTCATTGTTTTGCCCAAATGTGGTGCAAATTGCAAATGCATGCCCTTGAACTGGGCTAAATGTTGCCCATGACAAGGATTTTTTACATTGTCCACATGTTCCATACAATAATTATGGATTAATAAAATATCAGCTGCGATGTAGCTATGGCCAACTTTAAACCCACATTGACATCCTATCTTGATGGAATCATTGTGAAATCGCTTCGTTGTCCTAAGGCCTAACCGCCCAAATCCTTTATTGCCCTACACCTTGTTTACAATAAGATCTTCCAACCTCTCATCTTTGGGTCCAAACGCATAGTGATATGTTGACATGGTAAGGTAACTATTGATTTGAGGTGATTCGAATGAGTTAAATGGAACTAACATACATCTTTTCTGCACAATGTGTGTTTTTTTACTAGGTCATTCACACTCACCATTTTAAAAATCAGGTACTCTAGACCACGGAATGATTAGAAATGCACAAACCTTGTGAAAACCATGACCACTTATCTCTTTGTTAACCCATTGAAGATTACGATAGTTGAAACCCTCTAGAGGTTGTTGTAATCCAAAGTACAAACAAAAAAAATTGCCTTTCAACACATCAATTGAACCAACGAACATCCCAAGGAAACATGCTGGTGGAATTTTGTAGTTCACCATTGTTTGAACTACACACAAAATGTAAAATGCACGATAGGTAGGATTATGCACAAATCACAAGAATGCAAGATATGAAGAAAAGAAATTTGCAAGATTTATTCTATGCGAAAATTGCCACACAATCAAATTATGATCAATTAAACGTTCCCAATCAAGTGTGATCATGGAGAAGGCGATTTGATGGTGCTGTCAAAATTCGAAATGCTCATAATAATGACAATGTTGCGCTACCAATATGATTTCAATTCTTTTGAAACGTATGGATGGATTCGTCTCGAAGGAGGTTTGCAAAAAATACATCTATGATGAAGATTGAACAAAATGCACACATTTGGGATGAAAAAGATTTCAATTAATCTAGATAGTTCGAATACTTGCACTTTATCCTTGGAAACAATGCCTACTAAATAATTCCTGCCTCAAAATATGTTAATGCTTTGCCCCAAGGGAGGTGGCTCTTGGAAAGCGGCCAAAAATTTGGGTGGGGAATGTTTCCCCCAGGGAGCTAAGTTAACTTCCCAACGGGGAAAAGGCGTGTTCCCCAGGGATAGTTCTCCCTAGGGAATAGAAGGAACTTCCTGGTGGGTAGAAGGTGGAATTTCCCGAGAAGGTTGGTCTCCTTTGAGGAGCAGAAGGAGCCTCTTGATGGGGAGAAGGTTGGTTCCTTGGGAAAGGTAGTTTCCCCCAGTGAGACATTACGATTGAAGATGATGATTGTCTCATGATTGAAGATGATGATGTCCTCAGGGATTGGGAGGAGAAGGAGCCTCTTGATGGGGAGAAGGTTGGTTCCTTGAGAAAGGTAGTTTCCCCCGTGAGACATTAGGATTGAAGATGATGATGTCCTCAGGGATTGGATGTAGCACCGCAGGGAGAGGAGAATGGGGTTCCCCGGGCAGTATAGGGGTTGGCTTTCCCATGAGGGGAGGGGGTTGGGGCTGGGGGAGCGACTTGTTTGCGTAGGCTGGACGTAACAGTCATTGGGAAGTGGGAGTTCCCAGCAGGCGGCACGGGGCAGGGGAATGGGGTTATAGGGCTTCTAGCCCGGGGGCTGGGTTGTGGGGTCGTTGAGTCAAGTCAACAAGTGAGTTTAGTAGCTAGGTCGGGGTGGCTAACTAGGGATAGGGGTTCCGGGTCGAGGCATCATAATCTTGAAACCCCGTGGTCAGAACGCATCAAAGACCGTGCCATATTTAATTCATTGTGCCTATTTAGTGCTTGCCGCATGTATGGCATGCATGGCACAAAAGTACCATGGGAAGGGGGATGTTGACGGTCCATTGCACGAAAAGAGGTAAGTATCGCATAACCTATATAGGAGAACGGAAGGGTTGTTCCACAAGGGAGGGAAATTGATGGCCCCAAGGTTATGCGAGCAAGGGGAAAGATGACATCATGGTGATGATGCTGGTCCTTTTGTACCAGAAGCATTCAAGACCCTTGGCATTGACATCCTGAATGCTGGGTAGGGTGTTCATTGCAAGCGGAGTTAGCCGGGGCCAAAAATGGTGGCAAACAGTTTTGGAAACAAAAGTTGCATACAGTCAATGAAAGGTTCAGTGTGCACTAGCCCAAAGTTCAACCCTCTAATGTATATAAACTGAAAACTATTTTGCATACATCACCTTATCAGTTTAACTAACTATTTGCAACTGGCAGTCCAAAGACGTGCTTTTGTGTGGGGAGTGCCCAATATTCCACCCATGCACTAGTTAATATAAATCACAATAGGTACCCAACAATAACTAGTTCCCAATAGTATATGACACAATAGGTTTGCTCTTTACTCCATTGTCTTGCGTCTGGGAATGCCTTGGGTGAACCATCACCCACGTTGGTAACCAGGGTAAAAATCCAAAAATCCATTTAAGTTATTTCTAAATGTTACAAATATCCTAAGCTTTGATTCAATTAGGGTCTCTGAGTTCAAAGCTGATATTTTGGGGGCTTAATATGACCACTGAGAGACCTCACTCGAAAAGGTGAAGGTACTAATGTGGGTGCTGCTTCACCCAAGGCCATTCTTTCTTAGGGTCACTCTTCATAGCTCTTTCTGAGGGAATTAAAAAGATATCAATCTCCAAAATCCAGATGGTAAAGCAAGCATGGGCCATAGAGCCATGGATAAAGATCACATGATTACAAAGACTAAAGGAAGGCCATAGCCAAACCATGCATGAGCTTATGCTTAAGTCATAAGCTTGTGCATACTTTTTGTCAGTATTTTTTTTTTGGGATGAATTTTTGCAACCTGGTGAGAAAAAAAAGGAGGGTGCCAAAGGTACAAAGGGGTATTTTTTGAAAAAAAAATGAGCCCAAGTTGCCACATTATGAGGAAAAACCATGAAGGTCATCAATATTTAGAGGATAGCTTCCAACAAGTTGCCAAATAATAGGTGGAATTCTAAGGTTTTCTACTTGCCCCTCTGACCCTGAACCAAATTTTGGCTAAGTATTTTTGGGCTGGGTCGCCAACAACCCTCTTCACAAATTTGGGAAAAAAAAAAACACTGCCTGCTATGCTATCATTGAGTGTCCTGAGAATAATTCTCAGGAGGGAAAGAGGGGGAAAAAAGAAATTTTATAAGTATCTACCAAAAAATGGCAAAATGGGAAGGAAAGCTACTCCCTAGATTACCACTATTTAGTGTGAAACCTTAATGTACCATGTGTAATTATTATTCAATGTCCAAATCCTTGAATATTAAAAATGGGGCTGCCAGGCCCCTTTTGTTGAAAAAATTAAATGTTCCATTAACAACGGTCAATTGCAAGTGAGCGATGGATAGGAAAGTATGGGCTACCAAAAGAGGTACTGGTAGCCTAATTAGTCTTTTAATGGGCCATTCCCTTATGCAAGAATTACATAACTATCGACTCAGGTCTACATTGTACAACACCTTAAAAGTGATAGTAGTATTCAGCATTACACTGGGCCATGCCTTACTAAGCAAGTGACTTGGTTCTACAACACCTTAAATGCTTTAATGGTTAGTTCACACTTGTAAGTAAAGACAACTATAAACCGTAATTTTATAAACAATGTTCACATATGAAAATTATTTTTTTGAAGTAGTTGACATGTCTTGGTGATGTGGCATGTTAGCTATAAGTTACCAATAGTGAATATAATGAAATGGTAAGGTATCACATCATCAATAAAATCTTATGATTATGTGCATTTTGGCACTATATGCTTCTTATAGTTTACCAATCCTAGTATAGGGTGCTAACTTACTACTCTACAACATGTAGAATCTTTCCTTTTCTTCCAGTCTCTTTTCTCCCTTGTATCTTTTCTTTTGCCTTTCTTTTGTGTCTCTTTTGACTATTTTTCCGTTCATCAAACATGGTAGCACTAACCATTCCACTAAATCACACGCATTACACTACACTATTGTTGTTTCATCTCATCATGAATTTGCATACTGACAAGCTATTCCGTTTATGTAGCTTCACAATAATGCCCCACACAAACCAACAATATGTGGGAACAAGCTATGATGCTAGAAGAAAGGTGCAAGTGAGCAAGCAAAATCATAGGCACAGAGTGTAAGCTCTCATATGTGAGCAATTGTCACAATTTGAGAGCTCTACAAATCTTTGGTTTCTTCTTCTTTTCTAATTCTTAAAAAAAAAATTCAGATTCTCTTCTTGATCATCTTTGAAAGTTGTAAATAGAACATGATATTTCTCATCTTGCATGACTAAAAGAAACTTTGCAACTTGACTATTGAGACAACAAGAAAAGCATAATGAGCAAAAAGAAATGGAAGGAATTGAGAATGAGATGAGGAGATGATGCTTACTGCATGATGATAACACACCAATCTTGAACATTTTTAGGGTACTAGTGACTCCTATAAGGCTAGCTTTACCTTATGACCTTTTAATGTGTCATTTGTGAACTATGTAAATGTCCCAATGATAGCTACTGCCATTTAATCTGATAATAACCCAAATTAACCTATTTTTTAACTTTTCTTTTTTTTAAACCCCTAAATGTGAACTACCCTTAAGTAGCTTGGATCTTATGAACAAAAATAGCTATTATTCAAGCACATTTATATAATATACCTAACTAAGTAGAACCAAGATTATATAATATATTTCATTTTAAGTTGATTTCTTTGATAATTAATAAGTTGAAGGATTTATGTTATTTTCTTTATGTTAGGATTTTTGGTTTGTTATGTGTGCACATGAATCATTTTTTTTCAAGAAAACCATGTTGGATATTTTAATGTTTTATTTTAAAAGTTGGAAACTTAAAAGTGAAGAAACCCAAGGAAACCAAAAAAAAAAAATTGATTAAACCTCAAATGATAACCTTTATTTTGTTTCCTTGACATGTGGGCTTAGGTGGTATTGGAAAGGTCAAAGATGTGGGCCCAAATATAGAAAGTGTGGATTCGTTTTCAACAAGATTAGATCATTTTCATTTGTGACCCACAAATATTCTTGTTTCATCCACAAGGATTTGAAGATGTGACATATCCACAAATATTATTCAAATTATTCTACTTATTCTCCTAATTCTTATCCTTTATAAAATCCAAGGAACACAATGAATATTTGTTGCCCAAATTTATCATGTGAATGAATTTTGTGGCCAAATAGCAATTGATCTTAATCAATGGGTTTTTTTATTTATTATGAAATATTGACACAAAGTATGTTATTATTTGTTCGAATAAGCCACCAAGTGGCCTTGCTTTCAAGTGATGGTTGGGATCCATTTCACCAAGCAACTCCATCCCCACCATTACCTGAAGTCTAAAAGGTTTATCACTAGTTAAATTTTTTAAATTTTGGTTGGTAACTTTACATGGCTAAGGTGAAGCCAACACCTAGGGTAGGCAACCTACGGTATGCTTTCATGAATGAGGCCGTTTACTAACCATATTCAAGAAATGTTCCAATTTGGACTTAGAGACCTTAATATAGTCTTAAGATAACATATTTACTGTGCTTAGAAATAACGTACACAAAATTCAAGATGTTTACAGCGGTACTACTGTAGGTGTTGGTTCACCCAAGCCAACTTTATATTCGCACTAGTTGCTTCTCTTGCTTTCTTCATTGAATGGCCAATTCAAGCTTCCCACATATTAAAAAATTGGTGATTATTTTAAGTGCCAATCTATCTGTGAAGGAAGGTAGTTTGTTTGTTTTGTTTTGTTTTGTACTGATGAGAACCGCTGAACCAAGATGTTTCAAATCACATTCTTGGTCTCTTTGGAAAGCTCTTGAGGAGGAGGGGTGCATTGGCTTGGTTCATGAGGTTTGGACTTGCCGTGCAAAAGTTCTTGAATATTCAATGATTTTTTCACTGAAAATTAAATTAAATCGTAGCTGAAATTTTCGAAGGAATTGGAATGTGCCTTTCGTGCTGTTGGAAAGATCTTGATGAGCAGGATTTAATGGAATTTATTTGGTAAGATTTGGATTCAGAATGTGGGAGATATTGATTTTTAAGTGATTTCTGCCACTGAAAATTTAAATAAATTCCAAAAAACCAGGTTTTGGAAGGAAAAATCAGTTGAGGACGTGATAACACTTGGACCAACAGCACAGGCCACACTAGTTATGAAGAGATCATAGAGATTAGTCCATGTGATTATAGTTTTGATTGTAAAATAATAAATAGTGGGTTAAGTAATTAATTAATTTGTGCCAAATTCCATCATTGTGTTCATGGTTTTGTTCATGCTTTTAAATTGGGGGCCTCATCATTTATCACCTTATTTTTAGAGTACAAGGTACTTCAAGATTGATCATTGACGGCATTACAATAGTGGTGCAATATGGATGTTCTTCCCATGACACAGCATGCAAATTCAACATGTTGCAGTCTATGGATTAAAACCCATGTAAATATATGCACAAGTGTTTGAACACTGAATCTACATTGTGGGTGATTGGAAACTTATGGTTTTGGGGGAATTCATGTTTTCATTTGCATTGTTTCTATGGTGAGGGCTTGTGTTGACACACCAAGCTAGAATTGTCAAGGGGTATTGAAGGTTTTAAAAAATCTATTAATTTTCAATTTCATAACAAAATACGAACCCATGACATATTTCTTAGCTCACACAAAGATAGAAGGTGTGGGAGCTTTGCTATTATGGGATTAAGATAAATTCATAAACTTGAGTCCAAGATGAAATCAATTTGCACAATTTTTAAAAATTGCAATCATTGTGAATTGGAATCAAAATGGTGCATGATTAAACCACAAGCAACCTAGCTCACAATAGACAACAATATTTTGGACTTTAGGATGAGTTGACCACTCTCTTACTTATAATATATTTTATCATTAGTGACAAGAATTACATCAAAGTGGTAAAAATTCTAACGACTCCATAATAAGAATTCCAATGATTCTCAATTTTTCCTATTATAAATATTACAATTTTGCATGTTCATACTTCCTATATACAAATTGGTGAATGCACACTATGGTGGTTCACTTTTTGAATCATAATGCCCATTTTTGTAGAATGTCTTTTCTTTGAACACATATAACAAATAATAAAACTTATCAAATTTTGAAATTTATTCTACATTAACAACTTGATTATGAAAATACCTTTATAATTATTTTTCAATAAAAGTACACCCACTTTTCACAATGGACTTTTGAAATACAAAATTATGGATTGGTTAATAGATTGGAATGGTAGGAAATAAAAAGGTTCATATTGAATTATATTTCAAATTATTTGTAGGGATTCAATATATGGTGTAACATGAAATAATAAAATTTTATGTGAAAATCTTTTCTCAAAAATCATAATCAAATTTTAATTAGGGATTTTTAATTAAATGGTCAAAATTGAACCATATTTTCATAAGTCCCTAACATAGTTGTTCTTTTATCAAAAGTTTTTTAAAGGTGTATATATTTGTAATATGTAGGTGGGCTCCTATTAATATGGACTTTATTGTTTTTGATAAATGGACTTTATTACCATTGAACCCATGGTACTAGAAATTTTCAAAAATTTAACACTATAAAATGAACTTTTGTGAACAATTGTCTTTTCAAAAAATGAGCCACCTTAAAGTACATCACCCAAATTCTAACTAAAGATATTTTAAAAACAAAGTTGTATTTCTCAAAGAAACCTTTTCCAACACCATACCACATGCTCCAATCAAAGGTCATTTGACCATTGTTTCCTAGGTTTTGGTGGTCAAAAGTCAAGTTACCCTTTTACTCATGGCCATTCTTTTGGTCATTTAACTTGTGTTTCAAATATCCAAATGTAAAATGCAATCTCACTTTTGATATATAATTTCCAAGACCTTTCCAATGGTTTAAAGAAGGCCCAATTTGGATAACGTGCTTGAGTCCAAAGACACTTTCTCAACCCAATCCATTTTGTCATGCCTTAATATTAATCAATCTTGAGCTCAAGGCTAGCTTAGAAATTTGATGTGAAATTTAACTTGTTAACATGTTTGGTGGGTCAATACTTGCTTGAATTATTATTATTAATTTCTTAGCTCTAATGTTAATAGTGCAATTAATTTGAAGAAATCAAACTCTAATGTCCAAGAATTTGCATAATGTCTACAATCGACCATTATAGAAGTGCAAAGGTTGACCAAATCTCATTGTGAAGTTGATTAACCCAAATTGTGCACCAACTACGACTATTGATGTGTTGCACAATATTACTTTTATTTTGTTAAATTATAATCTACATTGGGAATATCCAAACAATGCAATTATAATTGACATCTTAAGGGTAGAGAGAAAATTTGTCACATTGGTGATGATACAATGAACTTATAATGATACTCAAATTGATATCAATACTTTAGATGACAACCCTAATCATGCTCAAAAAGTGGAGAGGACTTCATATGCTTAACCTTGAAGAATCCAAGAATCTTAGGCTACCAAGCATGCACAAGTGGAAATGCACATACATAGCAATGGTCTATTTCAATTTTGTGAAGTGTCAAACCTATTCGGGAATTTTGGGCAAGGATAACATTCTTGCACCCAAATGGGACATTGTAAAAAACATTCACAGATGAATACAAAAGGTTGTTTGGAACATGTTGGGGGGAATAAAAAAAGACCAATGGTACGTGTCCAAGAATTACAAACATTTTGCTAATGGGTGTAAGCATGGTAAATTGTACATACTTTTTACCTTGTCAAGGCTAGATGAAAGTAAGCATAAAATAGCAATAAAACCCATGAAAAATGTGGTTTACATTGAATTTTTTAATTAAAAATATACATAAAAACATACTTATTCATTGTTGTGCATTGATTTTCAACTTTCAAATTGTTTCAATTAGTTTTTCGTTTATTTTGTTTGAAATGCAAATAAGTTCAAACTCTATTTTGTGTAGTGAAAAACTCTTGTAATAGGGTCCAAACACAATAAAAGGAGCCACTTGAAGCACGTACTTTGTCCTTTCTAAGGACTACATTTGACACATGGTGTTCTTGCATTAGTTTAAAAACTAAATCTAATAATTTTTCATACAATTTTTTTAATTGCATATCAATATTTAGACCACATATGACACATTATAATTAAAATAGGAAATTTTTGCATCACACCCTACATTGCAATCAAACTTACAATTATTTTTTTAACCATGATCATAAATTTTGAATTTTATTAATTGTTAAGGACATTGAACATCAAAATCCAATATGGAATTAACACATAAAATTTTTAAACATTTTTTAATTGTTCAACACATGTGGCTTTATTGTATGAAGTATATTAGAACTTACAACAAATTTGAAAACATTTGGTGAAGGTTTGAGTAATAAAAAACACATTTAAATTTTAAAATGTGCGAAAAAACACTAGTCAACAAGTGTTTTTTGTATGTAAAAGGACTCTTCCAACATAATGAAATGACACCAAATTCATGGGATCCCAACTTCATGAATAAATAATCATAATTCCACAAGATGGATAAAGAATTCATTGAATATAATTAATGGCGGTCCTTCAAAGTAGTGCAAATATAGTTTTTCATTGCAGTCAACAAGTGTTTTGGCTCCTTTCATTGTGACTGCACCCAATAAAGGTGTGGGATGGTTTATAATTATATTTCCACCCATTTTTATGCTACTTGTTTGGTTTTATATGCATGATACAGGGTAAATCTAGAAACACTCATTTTTTTGTATACTAATGAACATATTTATTATTCAAGGTGGTATGCCAAAGGAAGTTACTTCCACTTTTTCCAAATGAAATAGAATAGAATAGAAGGTGCAACTTATTAAAAAACCAGTAAATTTTACTTAAATGTAAATAAGGTGCTCACAATTGGATTATGAAAATATACTTAAAGTACTTTCGATTTTAATAAAATGTCCCCTTAAAATTTTAATACTCCATAGCATACCAAAAGATATTTTAGATTTTCCGTAAAACATACAAAAAATGATTTCCCCTAAACACCATATCATAACAAGTTGTTAATATTAAAGGAGAACAAGCTAGGAAGCAACAACAATTTTCCATTGTATTCCGCCTTTTACAACAAAGCCAACCAATGAAAAAGTATAACGCTTAAAGTGATCAAACATAACTTCAAAGTTGTAATCATTTGGTGCAAAGTTTGTTTTCTTGGTTATTTGTTAGCTTTTATGTCATTTTAGAAATGGGAATGTTAGTTGGATTTTGACATGCAAGCCAATTCTTTGTAAATAGAGTTTCAATCTTTCATGGAACTTGAACCAAGGTTGTTTGATAACTATACAAATGTAATGCTACCCAAAACGTGAAGGAATACATTTCTTGATAAGGCTTTGTTTAAAAGTTGTTTATGTTTACCATGATTTGGAATCTTTGAGATTCCTTGGTTTGAATCTCATGTGATGTGGTTGTATGACTATAGGTCCATTGAATGAACTCAGTTATCCAAACACGAAGTCACTTTCCAATTGTTTCACTCATTGAGAACATGCTATAGTCTCTTCATGTAAATATTTTTCACACTCTCCTATACAAAGTGGCACTTCAAGTTTGTGAAGCTTGCCAAAATCATGCAAATCAAGGGTTTGAAGATCTTTTGCAACATCAAGATGGTGTATAAGCATGCTTAGCCTCGCCATTTGCATGATGAACAAGTATTGCATTCTTCTTATGAGGATGCAACAAGACAATTTGAAGGAAAAGCTTGTGAACACCAACTTTGATCACCTTACTAACATTCATATATTGATTGGATTAAGGTAATTATTGTTGATGTTGAAGTCTATGCATTCACTAATGCAATTTGCTTAGAAAAGGGGCATGTCAATATTTTGCAACTATCTACTACATGAAAACAACATGTTCAACCTTTGACCATGATGTGTTCTAGGATTACAAAGCATTAGTTGGCATGCTAATTGATGCAATTCCCTTGCATTGGGTGAATGACCCCTTGAACTTGGACATTGAAGGAGTTGAAGTACCTTTCATTCACACTAAGTGGAAAAATCATCTATGCAATGTATCAAAACCCAATAATTACTACAAGTTTGATGGTTACATGTGAAGTATTTGTAACAATTGTGGATGAAGTGAAGGTGATGAATACAAGTAAGTATTTTATTTCTAATGGTTTTCTTTTCATGTGCTTTTGTTTTTGCATTTGCTTATTGCTAATTATCTTTATGTAATGTGACTAATGCAAAGGCACCACAAAATCTTTAATTTCCAACTTCTACTTTCATGGATGCATTGGGAATGGTTTACCTTGATCATATTGGCAAGATTTAGAGGTAGATGAAAAAAAATTATACAATACTTACTAGTGATTATAGGGCATTATGGTCATATGTCACTCTTGAAGACTAAGGAATAATTGAACATAAAGTTGGATCCCATGTTATTAATCACAAAATTTAACATGTAAACCATTTGCATATTCAAACTTTCTATGTACTTTAAAACAAAGACTATGGGTTTATTCATGGTTAAGGTACATAAAAGGACTACCTAATAAAGAAAAAACTAATTTCAATTTTTATAACATTTATCACATTGTAATTATTGTGGATTTTTCTATGCCCATAATTATAATGATGCCATGCTAAATTAATATAAATATCCAATAATAAATTGGATACATAAATACCAACATAAACGTCCTTTTAAATAAGTAAAGTTTTTTTTAAATTATAAGTTTATGTTTAAAAATCAAAAGGAATGCATTAAGTAATGCAATTGACTTCAAAAATATTCGATGGATAAACAATGTTTTCATCTATGTTCAACAAATTAGTCTTTGGATAAATTTGATTAGATTATACACCATGCAATTTTTTTGAAGACTATACAAATCATTCCAAAGGGTTGCAAGAAAAGGATTAACTTTTATGTTGGCCATTTGGTTGGTTTTTTGTATTCATTGCACTTAGAATTTATAGCCCCAAGTGTATATCACATATGTTAGACTTTATTATGCAAAAAAAAAAGAGTCTTTACTTGTCTATAGAAGCTTATTTAACATTTTTTGCAACTTTGGTTTTGAACCAAAATATTGATGTGCAAATACATACACACGTCACAAGTAGATTGTGAAAAAAAAAATTAGAATCTTTTGTCCAAAAAGTAGTACCCCAATTGCGAATAAACCCTTGTGCAAAAGTTGTTTTGACATAAATCCCCTTACATAATTTGATATTTGCAAGTTAAAATGTCCATAAATGATGTTTTTTTTTTACACCCTTTATGAATTGGAATGTGTTTCGTGTCAATTTTTTTTTTTTAAATTTCTAAAAAAAGACTCATTCGTATGATTCTTAGATAATTTAGTGTGATACAAAAATGGAATAAGTTAAAACCAAAAGTTTTACATCAAATGGGGAACTTTTAAATACCAACAAGACTTTGCAATGTCAATAAATGTTTTATAAAAGTTGGAAATGACAAACTTGTTATAATCTTGGTTTTTAATGAAATGAAAAAAATTCTTTCCAAAATCATAAATGTGGTTTTTAATTCACGATAAGGTTTGCTAATCAATTTCAACATCATTTGAAAGTTTTATGAACTTTTAATGATAGCAAAAATTAATGGAAATGGCAAAGTCCTTCATTCCATGATTATGTCAGATTTTTAAAATTTTGTTCACAAATATTGTCACCTAGGTTATGTGTATATATTTATATTAATGCTAACCAATTCATAATGTTTGGTTTATTTATGCTAGTTTTGTATGGAAATTTTCAAATCCTCCGATATTAGTATTAAATTGGTATGGGAAAAAAAAACCCTAAATATCAAGACCAAGTTAGTATGAAATTTTTTATATGTAACAAAATTGTCAATATTAAGATTAGGTTAGTATGTCAAACAATTGATACCATACCAAGAATCCTATCAATCTCCAAAATAAATTTTGAATTCTCAAGCTTTGGATATCATTTAAATATATAAATGCCAACCACTGCATGTTCATTAAAATCCATATGCATTCCTCATTAAAATGTTACCATTAAAGGTTAATGCCTGGTAAGGTGGCTCACTTATGGAGTCATATTCATATTTCTATAGGTTATTTTTTGTTTAAATGGATGTGATGATAAATGTATGTTTCAATTTGTTAATTGACAATTGATTTTAAATTCATAACTTGATTATGAAAGTAAAAGTATAATTTTTTTTTGAAAATGTTACCTCTATTGTTAATAATGAACTTTTGAAGGGACAATGTATGGATTGGTTTCCTGACTACAATGGTATAACATCTATGTATTCATAGTAAATTTCAATTTAATTGATTTTTAGTGACTAAATATAAGTTGAAGAATGGAATAAATAACATATATATGAAACAATTTTTTTGAAAACCTTAACAAATTTTTTTATGAAATTTTAAATGGTTTAAAATTTGACCTTATTTTCATAAGTCCTTATGAATTACAAATTATTTTTTATTTTAATTTTTTGTTTTAAGAATGTTTGATTATGAAATATCTAAAAGGGCCATTATTCATATGGACTTTATAAAACATTTTTCCAACCATTATGAGTTTTTAAAAATTGCATCCATCAAAACAACTAACATCATCATCATTTTTTTAAAGTTTAAAAATAGAATACGAATATTTGTGCCTAACCCAAAATCCTTACCTAACCTTTGTATGAATCCAAATAGATCCATAGTCAAAATATTTTCACGTGTAGGGCATTTTTTATTTATCATATCTACTCATCTTTCTACCTTAGGCCATAATTAATATTGTTTATACATTTGATCTATTATGACTAATTTTGGTGCCATAGGCGCTATTTCAAAAATTCCTACCATAAGCAGTGTTTTTGTTTCAGCAAATTTCCACAGTTTGGCAAGAAAAAAAGAGAAACTTTGAAAGGCACAAAGGGTTTTTTTGGGAAAAAATGGACCCAAGTTGCCACATTATAAAAAACAAATCCAAAGATCCACGTACTTGACAAATTTGGAAAAAAAACACTGCTCAGTGCTCATAAGTAAGGACCTTACTTATTTAATGTAAGTATATAATAGGTAGAGACGTATTACGTAGTAATAATCTGTAGCAAAAATACAGGCTGCCAATATTGTTGATTTTTCTTCTTAAAGGATTAAAATAGCAGCAGGAAATCCATAAAGGCTAGAGAGCAGTGTTTTTTTTTTTTTTTTTTGCAAATTTTCGCAACTCCGCAAAAAAAAAATCAGAAAATGAAAAAGAACAGAAAAATTTTCCACCATTTTTTGAAACAGAAATAAATTAAGTTAGCCACATCTAGACCTAGGCACGTCCTGGGTCGCCACTTGTAGCAACACTTCTGTAAATATGCTGCAGCCCACCTAGGACAGTCGCCATTTAACGCTAATTAATTAACTAATGCTGGGGATCCTCGCCAGTGGACCTACTTGAGGAATTTGAAGAGAAAAACCCTGATAATGAAAAAGCCCCCAAAAGGCCAACAAAGCCTTTACCTTAGAGCATAAGCCCAAAAAGAAGAAATAGAGATTTGAAAAGCCAGTTGTCCTCAGGTAACATCTTGTTTGAACTTTGTACTTTCTCCAAGCCATTGCAATATTGTTTAAAGAGATGTCATACAATAACAATTGAAATGAAAACAAAAAGGAAAAATAGGGGGCGAAGCAAACTAAAGCAAAAGAAAAATTTGAACACTAGTCCTTGTAGCAATACAACAAACAAATACACATTGGATGATGGTTTTGAGTTTGTTGGTGAGTCCATAGTCCATAGAGAGTGGAAGTTGTGCTCAAACAAGGGAGGTACCTTTATTTTTTTTAAATTTAAAATTTTGTATTTTGTATTTATAACGTATTTGGAAGAAGAAGATGATGCTCAATTGCTGCACAGAGTTCTTGCGCTAATTTGTTTAGTTTTAGTAAAATTATTTTTGAATTATTTTTTTGTAGCATTATGAGGAGCTCATTAACTATTAGTTAGTTTAATTATTAACCATAATTCTTGATTAGAATTTAGATTTATCAAGTAATTCATTGAATATTAATTAAATATTAATAAATATTTGATTTATTGATTCTGAATTTATGAACTAAATAAGAAATTAATTCAATTAATCACAATAATAACTAGATAATTGAATTTGTGAAATATGTTTATAATCTACATAAATATTAATTAACTAATACTTATTATCTATTTACAATAACTCTTGATTAGTAGATACAAATTATCAGATAATTAACTGAATATTAATTAAGTATTAATTAATTACTAATTGAATTTTTGAAATTTTAATTAATTTTTTGTAAGCTAAATAATTTCTTTTTAATTAACTATTTTTTATTTACCATAAGTCTTGATTAGTAAATATTAATGATCAGATAATTTAATGAAAAACGAACTAGTTGGTAATTAACTTATTCATTAGTTATTTATAATTTGTAGCTTGAGTAGTTGTTTGAAATGAAAAAAATATTAAAAAATCAGATAATACTGAAAATTATATATTAAAATATTTAATTGGTTAAATAATCAGATTAAATTATGATTTAAAATTTTAAAAAATTTATTAATTATTTGGTATTAAAGTATTAAATAATGAATCAATATTTTAATTAATTATTTATTATTCTATAGTTTACATTATTTAGTCAAAAATTTGAAAGTATTATTTTATGACTAATGAATGTTGGTTTGACATTAAGATTTTGTCATCATAATATGATGTTGCCACTAGAATTTAATTATACATTAAGATAAACATGGTATATTCATAGATAAGGCCTCAATCTTGGGAGAAACAATTCTATACTTAAGGCACCTGGAGTCCAAGATGCGAGAGCTGAAACAGATGGGAGACTTATATTCAGATGATGACAACACAATGTTTAGCTTTTGTGCTCAGGATGCCAAGAAAAAAACTTGTTCAGATTTGTGGAACAAGTGTTAGATATAGACAGCGTGTAACTAGAGTATATCAGAAAGCTCTCAAGCGTGCAGAGGTTAGATCTCGCCTTTCTCCACTCTGTAGTCAGCATGTCAGAATCTACACCTTTTACCTCCTTTCTAATATCCTTCTCTTTGTGGTCTTGCTCAGTCTGTTGCTTGAACATGTCGCTGCTCAAGCTGGACAAGCTTGCTGACCTGCACCAAAAGATGAAGTAGCTGTTTACTTTGTTGTTCAAGATTGGTGACTTGTTGCAGGAGGGTAAACATGCCCATCACCAAAACACTGCCTGGTAACCAAAAAGGCCATATAGTATATTTGGGTTCTGAGAAGGAGACATCCACTTCTGGGTCAGCATTATGGTTGTCACTTATCACCAAACGCCCGTAGAAGGTGAAATTGTGTTTGGCATAGGTGAAATTGTTTTCAACAATTAAAAAATCATGTTCGGTTATAGAGAGAAACTCAAATATAAATGTGATTTTTTTGGCCACTTTAGAATGTGGTAGTGTTTGGTGACGGGCATTGGAGCAACCCCGAGTGGGAGCAAAAGCTTGTGACATTATGCAAGGGGGGTAGCATTGAGCTCATTTTACTGTTGGATGATGGGAATGTTCTAAGTCAATTTTCTCATTTTTGTGTTTGGGGTGGATTAAACTAAGTTTGGTGACGGATAATTTGATCAACACAAAAACCACATGAACATGTTTATTAATCCACAAAGGAGGATGGGGAGATTATTATTCTTTTGTGTTTGCTTATGGGAGACAGTTAGCACAGTTTTGCCAAATGCCTATGTTTGGTATGTAACACCAAGTGTTTGGTGATAGGGGTCCATGGGCGCAGTAATCAGCACACATTTAACCATAGATGCCAAAACCTTAAATTGTAACAAAGCCCCAAGGTTTCCCCTCAATTTTTAGCACTTTGTATTCCTGCCAAAAATCCAAGGAACATCAGCAACAACTTCATAGAATTGAATTGAAGAGGTTTTGAGGGCATATGGGCTAGACAAATCAAGATCTAACATCCAAGTAGAACTAGATCATACAAGACTAGAATTGATAATAGTGAAGAAAGAGGAGCAACAGCCAGGTATAGAAAATTTAGACCTCTCAGTGGTAAAAGAAGAACCACAAGAGGTATATCAACAACGATAAGATATTTTAGTAGCCAAAGGAAAGTTACAACATTAGAGGGGCAACTTGCTAAAAGGGTTTTGGTAGATCAGCTTTATAGTTTGCATTTTAGTAAGTATATACATTATCGTTGGGTGCAGAGTTCTATAATCCTCATATATAGTGCAAATGTTCACAAGAAAAGTAAGTTTAATCAAGCAACAAGAAACTATAGTTTGACCTACACACCAATTGTTTGCACACAAGGAATAGACCAAAATTTAGAATGGGATGATTTCAAAGATTTTTATGCATTGACCACTTCTACTCTTGAGTTACAAGCTTATGCATTTGAAACATACCTTGACCTTGCACATTTCCTTGCTTCTTGGGCTAGTTACAGAAAGTTCAAGTTTGTACCACTTGTAGGGCCAAATCACACACCCTCATCATGTTGGAGGCTAAGTCCAAGTAAATCTACTTCACAATGATGATGAATGTGCCACATAGAAGGAGATCTGGTTTTTAAGTGTTACCATCAAAAGACAAGGAAAATGACCTACCTTCATGTGCACCAAAACCAACAAAGAAGCAACAAAAGGTTAATAGAATTAGGTCCATTTTTAAATGGGGGAGGGTTATGAACCATTGAAGCATTAGAGGAAGCCATGGATGTTGTTTAATGTGGAACAACATCATTGCAAAAGGGAAGTAACCATTAGAACATTATTATTACCTCATTGTATAATCACTTGAATGGTGATGCACAATCTAAAAAATGTGGACCACATGGGGTACTGATAGAGGAAGAAGTTCAAGTTGTTGCTGCTTGGATTTTGGCTATGCAAGAAGTAGGCCTCTTAATTAATTACATCAATTAAAGATGAAAGTGGCACAATTAACTCAAACAAAGCTTACACCGTTTCAAAATGGAGTACCAAGCAACAATTGGTGGTACTAGTTTAAACACCAACATCCTAAACTAAATATTCGCATAACAACTTAGATATAAGCAAAGCTCAAGGACTAACCAAAGCACCATGCCAAAGCTTCTATAACAATCTACAATCCATGTATGAGAAGCATAACTATGATGCAAAACACATTTGGAACTCATATGAAACTAGGATCCAAGAAGGTAGATAGTAAGGTGCAAGAGTTTTGGTAAAACAAGGTTCATTTCAAGTTTACAGCATTGTACTTAGGTCCCAAAAATGATTGACTATTAACTATGTTGTCAATGCAATTGGAAAAGCCTTACCAAGATTTTATATTTTCCAAGGAGAAAAGTTATGTGAAAATTACATAAAACTTTGTAAGGCAAGGTCATGTATGGCTATGCAGACAAAAGCTTGGATGACAAGTTTTCTTTTCAAAGAACAGCTATTGATTTTCAAGATGTCAATACCAAACAAGATTTTTCAAACCAACAAACATCTATTGGTCTTAGATGGGCATGGGTCTCATGTGACACTATAGGTAATTGAATACACAAAAAAATTTGGTTTGGACATGGTCATTGTACCTTCATATACACTAGTGTGAACCTGGTGCATAATGCACCCGTCGAGCTTCCCCCCGTCCGGTCCTTCCCCGCATGTGCCCCCCAC
>Ga0209611_10002892_pt1 | contig 30101 bp, 18 predicted proteins | sample S1TSphgellanicum_3_FD_187693 | JGI IMG/M metagenome (GOLD analysis project Ga0209611, IMG submission 187693) | Host-associated microbial communities from peat moss isolated from Minnesota, USA - S1T2_Fc - Sphagnum magellanicum MG (SPAdes) (version 2) | ecosystem: Host-associated > Plants > Peat...
GTGCTGGTTGGCTCTGGCCTGTTTTGTGAAGGATTAGTGGCCTTCAGCACTTGGAAACAACATAAAGATTTTGGGCCATACTAGTCTTGACTCCAGGTTACAATTTTGGCTACTGGTTTCATGTAGCTTCAATGCAATCAAATGGTGGGAGTCATCCTCACTAGTTTCCACCCTACTCCTAACCTTCACTCCAATTTTGAGAGTCCTTCATTAGTCTGAGCATGACATTTTGTAACATGTTCCAGAACATAATGACCAAAAATGGATGTTGGTCTAAACTATTGAACAAATTTGATCAAATATGTTTGGGAAATGTTACATATAATAAAGTTATTGGCAAAGATAGTAAAATTCAAGATGAGAATCCTGGGATTCCCTAAAACTGAGGATGACAGTCAAAAAATGCACATGAAATTATGCCAAAGGAAAATTAACATATCAACAAACTCAAATCTTTTTGGGAACCCAAGAGGATTTGAGTTTTCTCTTCTTGTATCTTGTGTTTTGCTTGTGTTGAAGTGTCTACCTAGGGGCCTATCTATGTTATGGGATATCCAAGGGGAACTTAGAGGATTACAGAAAGTTTATTTAAAGGGTTAACTAAAAAATTTATAAGTTAGGGGATACTTAGGGATTATTTAGAAAGTTATCTAGGACTGATTCATAGCACAAGGGATTACATAGTCTTACTTAGAGGGCTATCTAGGATAAAGACTCTCTATTTACGATAGGGACTCTCAAAAGCCTACATAAGGGGTTACGTAAGGCTTATTCTGTAAAGGTCTACCTAGCGAGACACCTAAGGGATTATCTAGGTTATGGAATACATAAAAAGTTATTTAGGGGGCTACCTAAGGAGACATTTAGGGGTCTACCTAGGTTATGGGGTACCTAAAGGTTACTTAGGAGATCACATAGGGCCTACTTAGAGAGCTATTTGAGGAGTATCTAGGGAGACACCTAGGGGTTTACCTAGGTTATGGGGTACCTAAGGTTACTTAAGGAGCTACAAAACCTACTTGAAGGCCTACTTAAGGACTATCTAGGGAAACACCTAGGGGTCTACCTAGGCTATGGGATACAAAAAACTATTTAAGGGGCTACCTAAAACTACCTACGGCTTATTCATAAAACAAGAAGGGGTGTAAATAAGGCTTATGTAGAGGGCTACCAAGGGAGACACCTAGGGGCCTACATAGGTTATGGAATACCTAAAGGCTATTTATGGAGCTGCATAAAACCTACTGATGGGGCTAATAAGTTAAGAACTTTTTATGTTAGGGGATACTTTAAAATTATTTAAAAACTACCTAAGGTTGATTGATAATGTAAGAGGAGGCTACTTATGGCCTACCTAGGGTGACTCATAAGTCTTATGTAGTTCATTAAGTAGTCCTTAGGAAACCCCTAACTTAAAAAGATCCCTAGGTAGTCCCTATGTAACAAATATGTAACCCCTTAGGTAATCCCTATGTAACCTTCCTATGTAGGCTTTTGATAACCCTTATTTTATATAGCCCATAATCTCCATAAACCCTTAGGTAGTTAATCCCTAAGTAGCCTCATAGCTTATTTATGTGAGCCCTCTAAATAATCTTTAGATATCCCCTGACTTAAGAAGTTTTTTTTATAGCTCCCTAGGTAGGCCTTATGTAGCTTCATAAGTATCTTTTAGTTATCCCCTAACTTAGGTAGGCTCCTTAGTAGCCCCTAGGTAGCATGTAGATAGGTCCTTAAGTAACCCTTAGGTACATTCTTTGTAACCCCCCATGTAGGCTTTTCATTGCCCTGCCTTAAATAAATAAGTAGGTAGTCCATAGGTAAGTCAATAGGTAGCCCATGCATGCTTACATAAGTAAGCCATGAGTAGATAGGTAAGTCCTAACTTAGTTAGCCCCTTATCTAAGTAGTCTCCTAAGTGGCCATAAGTTAGGTAAATGGTAGTCTAATTCAAAAACAATTTATGTTGATCAATTTTTGAGAGTTCATCCTTAGTTTTGAGGAGTGATCCTCACTTTGATGAATTTTCTGGATTGCTCAAAAGGTAGGATGAGTGAGTACACTCAGGACCAAGGACCAAAGTCCGACTCAAAGTAAAGATTACTTTAAGAATTGCATGTCTCTAGTGTGAAAGAGTACATTGACAATCTCTTCCCTGAAATTTTTCTATGTAGCCTAAGTGACCATCCTCTATAGGAAAATATCATAAAAATGGGGTTCATCCCTAGGCTATAAACCAGATTTGAAGCACAAAATTTGAATCATCCTTCTATATTTATGTATACATACTTACAGGAACTAAATACAGAGCTCTTGTGATTTTTACTTCATTTTTCCTGACTAATGACAATTGAAACCCTCAAAATAAAAACAAAACAAAACAAAACACTTTTTATCGAAAATTCTTGCCTCTAAAAGAAACACTGGCATTTACTTGTAAAATGGGTGTAAGATATATTCCACTGGCAATTATTCCACCAATGGAATAAGTGCTTATAAACTATAGTTTGGATGAAGCTGAAGCTTTAAATATTGGTGTAAAAATTGAGTTTGGACTTGTAAATATGCACTTGATAAGTGCTTCCCAAAAGGATCAATAAAGAAATGAGATTGACTTTGATTAGCACATCACAATGTTGGGGCCCATGTGATGACATTTTGTTGATCCTCATGTTATGTTGTTCAATACTCCATCTTCTTGTTGTTTTTTCAATGTTATGTTGTTCAATACTCCATCTTCTTGTTGTTTTTTCAATGTTATGTTGTTCAATACTCCATCTTCTTGTTGTTTTTTCAATGTTATGTTGTTCAATACTCCACGTTGTTGTTGTTTTTTAAATGTTATGTTGTTCAATACTCCATGTTGTTGTTGTTTTTTCAATGTTATGTTGTTTAATACTCCATGTTGTTGTTGTTGTTGTTGTTTTTTCAATGTTATGTTGTCCAATACTCCATGTTGTTGTTGCTTTTCAATTTTGTGATGTAACCACACCAGAAATTAGTCAAATTTGGAACTAGGATTCAATCATGCACACATGCAATTAGTCAAATTTGGGGTTAGAGAGCAAAGTTAAAGATTCTAAGAATCCTGCTATTCTTTGACAACCTACTGGAACGTATTGTTTACATATGGCAATTTCAGAATTTTTTTCCTTGAAATCTGGTGACTTTAGCATTTTTTTTTCACAAAAATCATTTGCATGATGAGTTGCACTTGATCTTTTGTCGTCACCAATCGACAAAACTTTGTCAAAGATAAATACCCTGGAGTAAGGGTAGGCAAATAACTTGCACACTAATTTGGATGTGATAAACACCGGTAAAGACTCACAGACTTGGTGGATGGATTTGCACTAAGGATATATGAAGAAGGCAAGAGTGAACTGGTTAGCCACTCACTGGGCCTCAGTTCCCAATGTTGATGATTGAGGTATTTTTCCCAAAACAATTATTATGATGGGAAACTTATTTTGAACTCCAAGTTATTCAGAATTGATAGGTGGACTCTGGTCTCTAGTATGTTGCTCCCTTTGGAAACCAAACAAAAATGTCTGCCAATTTCTTTGATTGTGTCTTCTCTGAACCAAGCCTGAGAGCTGCTGGCTTACAAATCTAACCTGACCATGTGTGCTTCATAACTTGGAAAGATCTATGATGAAGACACTAAAGCAACATTGTGATGGTAAAATTTGACCCTTCAACTACAAGGGCCAACAAATTGGGTTGCACTATTTCCATCATTTGCCATTTTTTTTCCTCTGATGATTCTTAATTGTGTCCATAATCATACCCATTCAGTTCTGTCTAAGTTTAACCCTGGTTAACTGGATGAATTACATCCATGAATTATGTTCAAATGCAAGAACATGAATGACACAAGTAAATGAAATTTATCCTAATGGATGAATGAAAATACTGGATGAAATTCATGCTATTTCAAAATGAGAGAAGTCTTATCCACAGAATATCATCAATAGTTTAACTTGATCCATGAAACATTTCATTCAGAGTTTATTTCCTCCAGATTCCATACATCAGCAATGACATGGGATATCATCCATGAATTTGAATGGATGAGCCTTCATTCATGTACTTTCATCGATGATAATAGATGGATGGATGAATGGACTTCTTCAATGAAGTTATTCAAGACATAGCAAGATGACATTAATTTTCATCTCCAAAATATCATCTACAATTTTATGCCATCCATGAAGTATTAGTCGTGAACTCAAATTCAACCAACCAATTGATGAATAATCAAACTTAAATGGATGGAATTTCATGATGAAACAAAGATCATTGGTGAAGTATTGTACAAAAAATTTAATTCATTGATGAAAGTTCATCTAAATTTCATCTAATTTCAACATCGATTTCCTCCATGGACATTTGGGGCCATGTTTTCTCCATAAAAAATCAATTCATTTGGTGAGTCAATTTCACCCATCATCCATTCAGATGATGGTTCATACTTACATTGAATTCTTGTTCAATGGCCATAAGTCGCCATAAGTCCCACACCATTCATCAACATTCGGATATATAAAGACATAAAGCCCAAGCTGATAACTTTTCAAATTGCTCTTGAAGTGCAGTTACAAAATCTCTAGAGACTAGCTTGAAAGGAACTCCTTGGAAGCCCTAAAAGGGTAAAAGAGCCATCAAACCCAACACCGCCAAAACAAAAACACAGAGGTTCCAGCCCTTTTTCTGAATTGGGCAGCTTATGAAAATTGGGAGTCTGCTCTTCTGTGAAGAAGTTCGGGCCCAGTAAAGGAATACATTTCAAGCATTGGGTAGTCTGTGTATATTTTATTCAGGGCAGTTTGAGTGTATTTGTGCAGTACACAAGATGGAATGAACTTGACAAGTGGCAATGTAGCATTGGTATTGTGGACTTGAGGGTTTTTTCATGTGAACTTGACGACTTAGCAAAGTAGACCTGATGAATTGATGAAGTGCATGTGGACTTAGTGCTTTTTGAATTGGACTTGGTGAACAAATGAAGTCGACATGGCAAATTCGTTGAGCAAATGATATTCTATAAACATTCTGATAAACATGGTATTATAGATAATGCAAGAGTGAATTGATGAAGTGCATGTGGACTTAGTGCTTGTTGAAGTGGACACGGTGAGCAAATGAAGTCAACATGGCAAATTCTTTGAGCAAATGATATTCTATAAACATTCTAATAAACATGGTATTATTGATAATGCAAGAGTGAATTGATGAAGTGCATGTGGACTTAGTGCTTGTTGAAAAGGACTTGATGAGCAAATGAAGTCAACATGGCAAATTCGTTGAGCAAATGATATTCTATAAACATTTTGATAAACATGGTATTATTGATAATGCAAGAATAAAAAGATCAAGAAAGAAGAAGGGATATATATTAACTAGTGTTGCTAAGCACCTCTTATCAAGAGTAGCAGAGCACCACTTATCCAAAATAAAGGTATTAGCTAACTAGATTTCATTTATTCTAATTTGATCTAGATCTACTCTAACCAATTTTGTTGGCAAAGAGTACAAGATTTCATCTATTTCTAACACATTCACTTCAAAACTCCTTCAACTTATTCAAGTAGCTTTGTGCATGTCGAAGACTTACACTCCATGTAAGCATGTAAAAAAGCATGCGCAAAATAATGTTGAACTACCAAAAGGTTCAATATAAATCTTTTCTTGTGTTTGTGTTTTAATGTTTGTTTCTTGTGTTTTTCATGTGTTCTTGATGACTTCTTCAAAGCACCATTGTTTGTTCTTTGTGTTCTTCAAAACATAGAGGTAAATAAAAGATGGGCCTATCTTGAGGAAGACCCATGCATGCAATAAAAGTGCCCTCATTGCCATCTCTTTTTTGTCAATACACAATGCCAAGGGACAAGACTTGTGAGAGAGAAGAAATTTGGAGAACACAAGTTTGTTCTAATTCAATTTGTTGGAAAGAATTTGGCATCCTAGACAAGAAAAAATGGTATAAAAATTGAGCCTAATTATGAGATGTTTTATTTGTGAAAGTCTTTTTTTTTCTTTGGTGCTTAGTAAACAACAATTATCTACTTTCTCTCTCTCTTATTATTTGTCCCTTCCAATGTTGTTTCCTTGATGCTAGTAAATTGTTTGCTTTCATGTTCTTGTCCAATATGCATTTTTCGTGTTCTTCATGTACTCTTTTCAAAGCATCATAAAACTACATAGCAATAATAATTGATTATACATTTTCTAAGCAAACATGTAGGCAAGCAAGTTTGTAGGGGAGAGAAGCAAAGCAATGTAGTGAGCTTGATTCCAAGATTGTGGCGGGCATGATGCTCTTACAACATTGAGCTACAACTTGCAAATTCCTTGACATAAGTTATTTTTTACAAGGTGAATTTATAGGTCTTGATGGAAATGTGTAAGTGTAAAACAAATACACTTACACAATTTTACATGACCATGTAAAATAGTGAAAAATCATGTAACTTCTTTTTGGGGCCTAAGGGGTGAACAAAATTAAAAAAAGGAAATTGAGCTTTGGGATCCACCTACAATTAATAAATTTGAAGATGCAAGGTGAAAGCACACTAAAGGTGAACAACTTTTGTTCAAAAAAGGTGATGTATAACAAGTATTATAGTACACAGTGAGTTAAAATTTTGATGGCATCCTTTGGTTATCTTGAACATAAATAAAAAAACTTTAAAAGTTGCACAACAACATTTTTGAATTCAAGGTTCATTTTGACTCAAAATTCATTTTGTGTCACGGACACCACCATCTCCTGTCACTTGCATTGTCACTTACACCAACATAGTCGCCTTCATCATTGTTTGCATCATTGTTAATTCTCAGTTAATTCCCAGTTCACTTTTAGTTAATTCTTAATTAAATTTTTGTTAATTCTTAGTTAAAATATTAGTTAAGTCTTACTTAAATCCTAGTTAACTTTCAATTAAGTCTTAGTTAAGTCCTAGTTAAATTTGAGTTAACCTTCAGTTAAGTTCAAATTAACCCTCAATTAATTTTCAGTTAACCTTTAATCAAGTTTTAATTAACTTTTAATTCATTATTAATTAAAAAGCTTCCTTAGTTGGTGCACACATGGAAACTTGTGTTAGGTCCCCAATGAAGTATAATATGAATTAACCCTTAATTAAGTTTTAATTGACTTTTAGTTGATAATTAATTAGGAAGCTTCTCAAAAAGCTTCCTTGTTCAATGCACACTTGGAAACTTTTATGGAAGCTTCTTTGAGTTAGGTCCCTAATGAGGTATGAATAGGGGTAAAACCTCCCATTATTGTAAGTTTGTTCAATATTAATTTTGGGTATGCTTTCCTATCATAACCTTTACTTTCATACATTATTAGAATAATTTTTTTTTTGAATCATCTTTTAGCATATATCATGTTCTTGCCTTGCATCTTTATGTTTTCAATCTTGAATTATACTTAGGCTTGCATTTCTTGTAATTTATTTTCCTTGTTATGTCTTTGGATTAGTTCTTATTCTTGTAATTTTCCATGCCCGTGACATTTTGATCCAATAATTAGATGAAAAATATTGGATAAAATCAATGTACACAAAGTATAAAACTTACAAATTTTGAACGGCCATAGGGCCTCATGTTTATGATTCATGAAACATCACCAAACAAAAGAAAATTGAAAAAATAATGCAATGCCCATCTATAAATCTCCTCCTCTTTGATAGGGTATGGTTTTTTCTTAAAAATAAGATATTCTTATGCATTCATTTCAAAACAAATGCAAAAAACACATTTTTTTTAATGAAATTTCATCCAAAAATTTTAATTTTCTAAATTCTTCTAGATTTAATCAATCTATATCGATATCATAGACCATAAAAAAAATTCACCCAAAAATTCTATTCACAACCCTAGTTTTGAAATATATATTCAAATTTTCAAACTTTGTGATGGGTAGTATTTTGTGATGAATATATTCCATATGTTCAAATTTTTCAATGTTTGTTGAATTTTTCAAAATAATAGATTAGATGAAGTCTAAAGCTAATCAAATATACTTAAAACAAGCAAAAAAATCCAAAATGTGATGTTTGTATAATATTAAAAAATTAAATTGCAGAAATATTATAAATGTGATTACAATTTTGAAGGGGCTTAGTGTGCTTTCACCCTGCAAATAGGCATACTGACTAAAGGTATATAATATATGTTAAGGTGTTGCATGGGCATGATGGATTGCAAAACTCTTGCTAAGTGAACATGATCTCAATACCATTTTATATAATAGTTGAAACATTCAAATTTATTACATATGATATGACAATGAAAGGGACTACAGAATCCATTATGGAAGATTATTTTATTCACAAAAGGATTCAAGAGATTTGGTCATGTTGGGATCTTCAAATGTGTTTTATTGTTCCTTCTAATACAATTCGAACACATGATTAAATTTGCTACAATCTTAACAATACATAAATACACAAAATTGAATTTTTAAAAAAGTTCTACAACACAACATGCACCCAATTTATTTTTTTAAAAGTCAAATTTGTAAACATGTGATGTTCATGCTAAAAGTGATTTTAATTCATTTTAAATAAACATATTATATAATTTTATGAGGATTTGAGTCTTTAACAATGCTATAATCTCTCAATCACATTGTTCACTTTTGCAATTGTATAAGATTCAATTTTAACCTATTAGAACCATATAAAAATTCCCATGTAACACTTCCATACACAAGTAGGTATTCTTAAGCAAAACTATAAATTACAAATTTCACCAAATTTCCAAAATAAATAAAATAAATCCATAGATATTTGTACTAGGTCCCATTAGGCATCCTTCTTATAAGGATGCTTCAGTTTTTCTTGACTTTCATTTCTTGTTTATAAACAAATTTGGCTAAATCTTCTTGTGGATGATCACCAATTCACCTACAACGCAAAATGGATTTTCTTGAAAAAAACCATTGGTCTAGACTTTCACCCAAATTTGAATGGGTATCATGAATAAATAATAAGTATAAACCTTGCTACTTGTGAAAATTCAAAGTCAATTTCTCCTTGAGATTAAACAAATCATTTATATTATTAAATTACACCTTCATTTGTGGAAAAGCATGTGACAATTTTATTTAAAATTTGAATATGCCAATTACTTTAACTTTAAAAACATTGGCACATGTGTGATTTTCAAAAAAATGTAAATCACATTTTTTTCCCTCACACATGAGGATGTAACTTATTGGGAAAGATTATGGTCCCTTTTCTTAAAAAATGTTAAGATCAAATCCTCTTGAGATAAGAATTAAGTGAGAACTTGTTTACTTGAAACCAATGATCATCTTTTTGGCATTTCTGAAAACCAGCTAGAATCTCTAAATCTCAAAGAAAAAAAATCCCAAAGAACCGGACTTGACAAATCTAAGAAGGAGGAGGGAAAAAAAAAAAGGTGAGAACCGCCCAACATTGGTTTGAGGTTTGAACACTTGAAGAAGCTCTTGCAGGTATAGTGCCACTGACTATTGATTACTCTTTAATGCTATATCTTCTATTACCTAGCGAATTGCCAGTGCAAGGTTGACATGAAGTTGACTCCATTTCTTCATGACTGAAGTTCTGACATGATATTTTGTCCCCTTGTGCTGCATGAGTTAATGCCAAAGGCAAAAAGACAAATTAGGTTTGATCTTATTTTTGTCATGGTTGATTTTGTAGGTGAGGAGTCAACCCATCTGCAGAAGTGGGGTACAGGCTGCACTCCAGTACAATAATAAATCACTTCATTTTACAACCACTGTGAATTTTTTTTTAATTTATTTATTTATTTATTTGGAAGGACTAATGACTATTTCCTTTAGTGCATATCTCATCCAGCCACTCATTTCATCATGGGTAGATAGATACTAACCAGAACCTTGGTTGAGACTTTAAACCTTTGAGAGAGAAAGAGAGAGAGAAATGCAGGGTTTCAAGTTCTAACAACCTCTACTGCTTTTAAAAGAGGGCATAATATAATCAACCACCTCATGGTGTGCTATTGAATCTTGGGGGAAGACTCTAGTCATGGATGTGCCTCGGTTCAGAATGAGGATGCAATTAGGCAGTGTTTTTTTTTTTTTTTTTTTCCCACTTAGCGAATTTTCAGCAGCTGGTGAATTCATTTTTTCATACTGGCAAAAACTTGAATGGTTTTTGAGTTATCTAATCACCGAATATAAATTTTTTTCTGTAGTAATCACCACATTCTACATCAGGTTCCAATAGGTAGCCAACAATATAGAAAGATGCTTAAATTTTCTTACTTTCATATTTTAGCCAAATTTGACTCAGTTGTCTTATGGATATGATCTCAAGTGCTACATTACGGATTTGGGGGAAAAAAAAAAACCAAAAACCTGCTTAATATTCCTTTACTCATCAGTTGGATGCCATGAGATGAATTGTTGCGCTAAGGAATGAAAAGCCTGAGTGAACTAGCATTCACCAGCACATCATCCACTTGATGCCGTTAAGACTGAGTTGTGTGGATGAACCTCAACCGAGTTAATATTCGGTTTCACATTGGTAACCCATTCGTCAAGAATTAAGTCCAATATATAACAAGATAATTACTAAGTAAGTAGATGGTTTATACATATGTAAGGGTTGGTTTTACTACCTACCTCCTAACAACCTACTAGCAACTGAACTACCCACCACAGATGGATAGCTAGGGAACTCAAACCTAACAGAGAACTGTTTTTGGATCACTTACCATCATCCATTCATCATGGTGTGCTGGTGGGTGCCGCTTCAGTTTGGCTGGAAGCAAGAAACTTATTTTGCTTGTTTTCTTTTGATGAAGATCTTCCACTATGAAAAAGTCAACCTGCTTGTCAACAACCTATGACAAAAATGTGAGTCTAAAGTTATGAAATGCATTCTAAAACAAACCAAGGAGAAAAGAAAACAAAGATCTTACCTATCCCACCATTGGCAGCTCATCCTCTCTCTCTGTGTCTCTGCCATGCTCAACACCCACCACCATTTCCAGTTAATAATACTTTGCCAGGACCCCACCACCACCGAGATAGTCATAACAAGTTTGTGCCTATAAGTCATTGCAAGGCTGCCTACCACACTTCAAAGCTCAATGGAAAAGTACATGTATGAGGAGGAGAGCTTGACTTCTTGAGAATAGGTCTATTGAAGATTGTGTAGCACCACCTTTGCATCTGTGGTAGTATTGTGCAGGTATTTGATTTTGTTAATAACCTCTGGTTCCACAGTCAAACCAGCGTTTTTCTCACAAATATTCTATTGTTACGGAACTGGTGATCATCCATAGGAACGTGGAAGATGTGGAAAAAAAATGGCGATCTCTTCCCTTTTCTTAAATTTAGAAAGCATTAACTACAGAATCCCCGGTTCTGGTTAGTTTTTAAACTTAAAGGAACTTGTGCTTTCCATGAAAGAACCGGCAGAGAGCCATGGGCTTATACAGGTGGTTATCAATCCTATTTCATTTTTGAGAGAATGACGGTTATATTCGAGACCCGGTTCTCTTTGATGTTCTAAGAACAACAGTTTCGACATTAGAGAACCACCCCAATAACCAGCAGGGGTTCTTTTTACCCGTGCACCACAGGTGGGAGTGTGTCTCCAGCATTGCACCATTTCACTCTGAAGAATTAAGTCTTGCCAACTTCACTGGTATCTGAAATCAAATTTCAGGTTCTATTACTAGTATTTTTGGAGCTAATTGTTAATCATCTTTACAATATTGGATGTGGTGCTATATGCACACACAATGTGCACACACAAAACAAAAATTCGAATTGCACAGAAAACACTATATAAACTTGGTCCATGATGACTTGCAGAATTCTGTTTCCAAACATCACATGGTCATGCCCAAGAATTAGAAACCTTTAAGAATCATGCCCAAGAATTAGAAACCTTTAAGAATCATGCCCAAGAATTAGAAACCTTTAGGAATAATACCCAAGAAGACCTATACAAAATGCAAAGAAGAGACTCTTTGCAGTCACCATTGTTCTCTTGATGGCGAATTTTTTGCCAAATTTTGACTTGAAAAATATGATTTCAACCTAAATCATGAAATATGGCCCAAATTCACCAAATTTTCAAATTGCCAGAATTTTATGATGAGTTTTAGTAGGTAACCAAGAATATAGAAGGATTCTAGTTTTTTCTTACTTTCATATTTAATATGTAACCAACTTTGGCTAAACTATTTTCTGGATGTTCATCACTTTGGCTACAACACAAAATCCTTAAAAAAAAACCCTGGTGGCACTGGTCACTACTTTCAAGTTTCAACTAGAGTCTGCCACTATGCACTGTGCAGGTGTATAGTAAGTCCATCTGCAACACACAATGGCAACTCATAAACTGAGACCTAGTCAATTACAGCTTCACTTTCACCACTTACACAATTATGCAAATTATTTTGTTCCTTTGCCCCCTTAGTGACCCACTTTGGGTTTTGCTCTTCTGGCTCAGACTTGGGTCCTTTCTCCTTGTTCCTTCTTTCCTCCTTTTGCTGGGTGCTTTGTTTAATGAAGTTTGCCATGGTTTCATGGTCTTTTGATATGCAAATTGATCTGTTTGTGACAAAAAGATAGGGATTTAGGGTTTGTGTGCAAAGAGGATGTTTTCTGTTGTTGTCTTGGTGCTGGAAACCACATTCTATTTTGTCGTCTTGTTAGGCACAATATCACTTCTGATGGGGAAGTTTTATGTTGATGATAAGTATGCCTTTAAAAAGGAGTGAAAGATTAGGGATCAGTGTTATGTTGTTTATTTTTTCTTCTGTGTGGTGGAAAATGGTGCGAACGATGAAACAGAATAGTGACACGAAATTACAAAGGTGTCCAGAATTCCAAGCTAAGTATCTAGTTTTAGGTGATTAGAGTTGCTGATGCTTTGGTGTGTAGACTCTTTTGTTTGATGAGATGGATCTCAGGATGAATGCCCGCTAGATGCAGCTAACATTTTGTTGACTCCAAGAATTCTGCTGTGCTGGAGTTAAGAACAGAATGTTGGTCTTCTCTAGGTCTTTAGAGGCAGATAATGAAAGGGATGAGAGGCTCTAGATGATTTATTGGCTGGTCAGTTGTGGAATTCACCAGTCAAATTTGGTACATTTGAGTCGAGCCGTAGTAATTGTTTGGGAAGATTGAGTACCTTACTGGGAGCTCTGAGTAGTTATTCTTGCATGGGAAAGTTGGGTGTTTAGTGAGAGATTTTCTAAAGTTCTGCCAATAACGGGATTACAACTTGTTAAACACTTTCTTCAAACCCTGATTAGCTCCTAACTAGGAGATCAACTGTTTTGAAGCCAATTTGTGAAATTCCACAACCAGTGACCATGATAGCCACGAAGAGAGGAACCAAAATGTTCTGATCCATTGTCTACCTTAGTTTAAAATCAGCACTGCATAAGGCTGGTAATAATCATATTGTTGTATGAGCTTTCATATTTAAAGTTGTAAGTTGGGATGTGTGCATGTTGCATTTCAGTTTGGAGTAGTAATTACATGATCTTTATGAACTTAATGTGACCTCTATTTTTAGGTTACATTGTTTTGTTCATGACAAGTTTGACTTTGGATCTCCTATTGATTACATGTTTTCATGTAGTCCCTCCCAGCCTCCCCAGTCCACAGAGGAGGTTTTCAACTCTCTCTCTTATGCAAATTGGGCTGTTATCACGAAATGCCACCACCGGGCCTCCCTAGTCCCCCATATGAGGTTCAACTGTCTCTGGTATGCATGGTAGGCCATTTCTCCGGATTACTGTTTGCTCCATTATTTTGTCAAGCTGACATCTTTTATTGGATTTCCTAGTTTAAACAAGCTCACTATGTCAAATTGCAACCTCTGCTTTGTCGTGTGTTGACTTTGATGAACCATGAAGTACCAACCTCAACCCCAAAATTAAAAACCAACACTTTTCAGGCTGCCTAATGATGATGGGGCTCAAACATCTTTCTTTTTTTTCTGGGTTCCTATTTTTCGTCCAAAAAAATAATGAAAAAATCTGAGGTTTGATAATGATTTATACTCATTTGTTGAATCTTCTTAGAAAGAAATCAAAAGGGTTAATGACACCCATACCCAAAAAATTAATTAATTAATTAATTAAACATGTTCAACCAAATAGGCAAACCCTGTTTCTACATTTCCCTAATTTGTTTCTAAAATTCAACAAATGCAAAACTCTTATTGTAGTTTGATAAGGAGTAAACCCTGTCCATTTGAGATCTACAACCACCTAAATTGAAATTTCAACATTGGAAGGGAAAAGTTTGTATTGTATAAACCCAACAAACTTTATAGAAAGTGAAAACTTCATCAAAACTTTATATAAACCTCCAAAGAATTGGGATTATTTTACTTACAAAAAGAAAAGAAAAGGAAGAATTTGAAGGTTGTTGACCTAAAGACTTGTGAGTTTGTCAAATAGGTGCTACAACAAAGAAGCAGGTGAAATGGGGCCCGTGTTCTTCTTTTTTTGGGGGTTTTGGAAGGAACAAAGTTTCGAGCAGTGTTTGGCGATTATTAAAATTTATAAAGAACCCATTTTTCAAACATTTCTGAATCAAAGAACGATTGGGTCTGTTTCTTTAGGGGATGGGAGTTTTAGAATAAGAGAACCCCGCTGGTCCTGGTTATGTCAAAAACCCTTAAAGACCCTTAAAGAACGGATGCTTTTCACAAAAGATCTGGGAAAGAACTGGCAGCAGGTTTCAGGCAGTTATCAGATGGTGTTTTTTTGCAATAAATTTGAGAACAACAATCGGTATAGATCAGAGCATCATTCTTTCATATTCTTGTGAGAACCTCAGTTATGAATCCTAAGAAACAGCCATGATAACCATGGAGGCAACTTTTCTAATAACCGCCTCAACATTTTTGGTTTTGCATTTTGAGTGCAAAACCTTATGATCGACTCTGCCCTTCAGTGTACATTTAGAGACATTGTGATGCGCACCCAGAAACTAGCCAAAGTTTGGTATCCCACATTCTAGGGTCATGTGGAAAGTCCCATTAAAAAAAACACATCTCTGGCATAAATTAATGAAGGATCCACTGGGAGCTTCACCATGCTGACCACCTTGTGTTTCTGATTTAGTATGTTGAACATTTATCGTCCTTTAGGGTGTCATTTAACGCGCAAGAGAGCCAATTATGCCAAGGACCAGTCGCTTGTTACAAGAAAAGCGCCACAAGTAAGCAAACAAGAAGAAGAAGGAAAGTTTGGTTAGCAATGGAGACTCGCAGAAGAAGACAGGAGCTGTAAAGCATTTTGTTTGCGAGCAAGACGATTTGAGTGCGGGGAAGAAGGAAGAGGAGGAGGAGGAGGAGAGATGTTTTTTTATTGTGTGAGGAGAAGCAAATTTTGATAAGACATTTGTTCAAAGAGAGAAAAGTCTTTTGTTTGATTGTTACTTTTCTTTACAAGAGAGAGGCTCCTGAAGAGGAGGAGAAGGAGAAGAGATACTTAGAGAGTCTAAGTAAGCGTTTGTAGAACAGATGAAACTTCTTGTCGGGATCCTGGGTTTAAAATGCTAGTAATCTGAAGAAACCGGAGCAGCAATCGGAGGCCCGATTCTGCAGCAGTTGAAGGAAGAAATTTAGTAGAAGAAAGAAGCTCCAAAGCATTTTTTTTGTTTGCAGGCAAGAAGATTTTTGTTGGGGAAAGAAGAAGAAGCAAGAGTAAGAAGATTTGAGGGGGCGGAACAAAACAAGAAGAAGAAGCTGCAGGAGGAGGAGAGTGTGCAAGTGTGTGAGAAGAAGCATCTGATAAGTCTACAGGAGAAGAGAGAAGTAAGCATTGTAGAACAGAAGAAGAATCGGTTCGGTTAGGTGGATTTAGAATCTGAAGAAAACGGAGCAGAATCAGAGGGATTCTGCAGCAGTTCAAAGAAGATTTAGTAGAAGAAGAATAGTACAAGTGTGAAGAAAGAGGTTGGTGTAGAAATCGGAGGAGGTAGAGGTGTAGGGGAGCTGTTAGGTGGAGCTATAATGGAGGTTCTGGAATATAATAGCAGCAGCTTTGGGAAGAGGGACAGGGACTACGAGGTGCAAGTAGCGGCGAGGGTGGGGATAGAGAATGCCAGGAGGTTGTTGCAGATCTTATCGCATCAGCAGCGAACTTCTTGTTCTTCTTCTTCTTCGCAAGTCCACTGTGGTGAGGGGAAGGACGACGAGTCCTGGCGGGGGGAGAGTGATGCGGCGATAGCAGGCGTTGCGGTTTCCAAGTTCCAGAAAGTGGTGTCGTTGCTACAGAGTCGAACGGGGCACGCGAGATTCAGGAGGGCGCCGCCACAGATCAATCCGACAATCGCGGGATCGTATGAGTATGTGTTTTTCGAGAGTGCAAATTTCGCTCAAGATGATGAGTTGATTAAGCGGAAGGATGACTCCAAGACTGACAGGGCGGAGACCTCGAGGCCGGAATTGTTCAACAAAAAGTTCAAGCCTGACAAGGCGGAGACCTCGAGGCGGGAAGTGTTCAACTTTGTTGCGGATCAGCTGCCTGTCTCCGACCGCAGCAATGGTGCTAACATTATACCCACGTCTCTTAACGATACCCAACAGATCCAGCAGCAGCAGCATCTTCAACTGCAACAGCAGCAGCAGCAGCAGCAGCTGCAAATCCAACAGCAAGTGCAGCAGCTGCTATGGCAGCATCAGCAACTTCAAGGTGTAACACCCTTTGGGTATTTTCCAGTTCTTCAAGTTCTTCCCCTAGAAACCGTGTCTCCTACGAAGAAGAAGCAGCAGGAGGAGCAGCAGCAGCAGCAGCTGGAGGGCGGGGATTCGATGGGGAAACCAAACGGGGAGAAAACAAACCGGAACTGTGACAACAATTCCATGAGTTCTGGCCCGGTTCCACTTTCCACTACCACTAAGTCCACATTCTCTAAGTCATTCTCTCAATCATTCTCTCAGTCATTCTCAAAGTCATTCTCTGTTGTGAGTATGGATGGGAGTGCTGCTGCAACGGATAGCAACCTGCAGCAGCAGACTTCCTCATTGCCACCTACCCAGCCACTACCCCAAGGCAGCCGGGATCATACTACAGGAGGATGCAAGAAGAAATCATGCTCGGGGAAGGCTTCTGATGAGAACAAGGCTGGTGGCAAATCTTTTTCCTCCTTGCATGGTCGCTGCCATTGTTCCAAGCGCAGGTAACTTACTTTCCCCTATCTCTTCATCAGGGTTTTGTTTTTTACAATTTTGTAAGGTAGGTGGTCTGCCTATCATCCACAAGAGGACTAGATTTGGCTGCAGTTCAGAGAGGATATGAGAAAAAATTTGGAATCCTGCTCTATTTTTGCAACTCGCTGGAACCTATTGTCTAAATAAGGTGATTTCAGATTTTGTCCTTGAAATCTGGCGGCATTTTTCTGTACTATGGAATGTTCAACAGCCTGCCCATTATGTTGTGTAAGGTGCCAGGCAAGGCCATTGAGTTAAGGTGAGCTTGGCAACATGTCCACATAATTGGCAAGGGTGAGATCATTCGATGACATTAAGGTCTGGGGTGGCAGATTCAACAATTTTGAAAAAAAAATATTCATTTTCAATAGAGATTTGGGTCACTGTTATTATGACTGTATGACCATCACTGGAAGATTATTATGTCGTATAATGTGGTCAAGAAAATAACATGATCTGCCACTCCAGACCTTAATGTTTCAATAGAATTTGCTGCAACTGTGAAGAAAGAAAGTGATTCAAGGGACTGTAACAAAAGTTGTTTTACCAATGAATCTGCTGCTTCTTGTTGTCTGAGTTATGTGCACAGGAAATTAAGAGTGAAGAGGACAATACAGGTGCCAGCAATTAGCTCAAAGCTCGCTGATATACCTTCTGATGACTATTCCTGGCGTAAGTATGGCCAAAAGCCTATCAAAGGCTCCCCACATCCAAGGTGCATCATTCTAGAGCCTGAAGCTTTTTGAATTCATGTATGAAGGTAAGGAACTTTCTTTCTAAGGATCTTCCCTGGGTTCAAGGGCCCAGCTGACGGCTATAGCTTGAGGCTAGGCCCAAAACACCCTGGAAAGAGAACCCAGGAATTACTCCACTCGGCCCAAAAACCCAAGAAAGGGAAGCCCAGGAAGGATCCTCAGCCCTCAGCTGGGCCCTCAAACTCAGGAAAGATCCTTAGAAAAGAACTCCTTACCTTACTTAATTCTAATTTGAACATTACAAAAGAAAAATGGAAGTTTCTTGAAAATCTTTCATGAACAGAAGGTTTGTTTGTGGTTTAAAAGGAAAATTTTGTGAGGGGAGGTGACTGAAAATGAATGGAGAAAATTTTTTAAGTTCTTTAGGGTTCTTCTTCTGTTTCCTGTGTGGTTGTCAAGTAGAAGAGATCTCAGCAACTTGGCGAGAACGGTCAATTACAGCTGCAGATTGAGTATTGATATGTGTTTCTGACAGAAACTTTTCACCACACTGTTGCCACCATGCAGGGGTTACTACAAGTGCAGTAGCATGAGGAATTGCCCTGCCAGGAAACATGTGGAACGATCATTGGAGGATCCTTCAATGCTCATTGTCACCTATGAAGGTGAACACAGCCACACATGTACCCCATCAACTAGCACAGCCCTAAATGTGCAGTCATAACAGTTTTGAGACAAGAATCATCATGCCCACACCCAAAATTCAATACATTTCCCTCTGAATCTTTCAAACCCATTTGGAGAATTGAAGGATCCCAGATTATAGATCTCCATTTTGTAACTGTAGCATCTAACCCACAATAACTGGGCTTCCTGTGAGATGACACGAAGCCAATCTGCAGCACTTAAGCATCTTTGCTCTTTCAGGTTTTTGAGAGCATTGCAAAAGCTCACCCAAGTCATGGACAAAACCTGGCTATTTAATAGACATGTACAGATTAAACAGATACACTTCTGCTATTGGTTATTCCTTTTGTTTTGAAGACACACAAAATTTGGAAGTAACTTCATTGCTCTGAGAGAGAGAGAGAGAGAGAGAGAGAGAGAGAGAGTATTCTCTCTGCTAAAATAGTTTGGTAACTGCTGCAGTTTTTGGATGTAAATTCAACTTAATGATTTCAGTGGGCAGTGAGGTCCAGCAAAATGTGATAAACCAAAATTGAATACTCAGCAGGTTTGAGGATCAAGGCAAGGGAAGAGATCACATGGAATTTCATGTCCTTATTTGATCATCACATGCTTGCTTAAAATAGGATGTGGATGTAAGACCTCTTCGCAAACAGTATTAGATCAAAGACCAGGCACTTTTACAGGCTTGTCTGAGATGGAGGACTCAGGCAGTGAGGCCAGTGATTCAGCCAAGTTTGGACATGGACAGATACTTCTGGACAATTTAGCTCATTCCAGTTGAATCCATGGCTGCAGACTAACTCCAATTGCTAGTTCCATTGAAGTCCATATACATATACCTGCTTGGGGAGACAGTGCTACACAGCTGTTTTATAATGAACACAGAAGTGTGAGTTCTCTACTGCTTGAACTGCATAGCGGCAGTGTTGTTGACAATAAATTAAGACTGCACCTTCTCAAATTAACATCTGTTACAAATCCATTTGTCTTTTCCACAATTTGATGCAGCAAATCACCAGTTCTCCACTCCAGATGCCTGTAATTTGGCTTGGAAATTCCTTGGTGACTGGAAAGGACAGATGAAGACCAACAAAGTTACCCTCGTAGTTGTCACGTGATTAACAGAGTATCACTATTTTTTTGGGAGACCTTTGAAACTAGAAAAGTAGACATACAAACACACACAAACACATTGGAGACCAAATATAATCTCTCCAAGTTACATGCCAGAAAGTGCTGTCAAAGGTTTCTCCCCCATTGTGTGAAAACCCATCATCATTTCTCTATCTTTGTTAGATGCATTTGCTCTCCATTCAGAATCAAAGACAATGCCAACAACGTGATGCATTGGGATGCAAATGGATAACCATTGGACGTATAAATCTTTTGGTTTTTGAAATACATATATGGGTTTTTGAAATACCCTAGTTTCCTTCCCATGTTAGTCATTAGTTGCCCAACATCATATACTTAATGACATGAGTGTCTTTTGATGGTCATTAATTAAACATATTATGTGCCTATAAAACCAAAGTGAAATGCAAGGCTCCCCCCACACCCAAGTACTTGTCTACACCAGCATTCATGAAGATGGGAGCGGCTACTGTATTAGGAATTGCTACAGATGAACAGAAGGCTAGAGAAAGCCATAAAGGGGAGTCATGTCTGCCCAAACTACAGAAGGCACAAACCACTTCTTTCCATCCTATGGACTCCACTCATCACCCCCAAGACTTTGAAACAAAGTTGCTGAGGTTGAATCAAATTCTAGACTGTCCCTTGCCTACCACAAAACTGCGGTACATTGTGACAGCAAGTTGTCACACTGCACTACAAACATTACATGCTAAAAAATGGTTAAACAAGTGGACTGACTATGTCAAGACATCAAACAGAGTTCCTACCAAGGACAAGCTTCACAAAGGATGCGGCAATCGAAAGAAGTACCAAAGACAGAGTTACCGTCCACAATGAAGGAATGAATTAATGCAATAAACTTTGCTGGAAAAATGTTCAGTTTCAAAACGAAGAGAATGTTCCATGACTGCCTCCCCTCAATGGTGTGACAATATAATGTCCCCCTCTTTCCTTGATGGTGTTGTAACTGTTTCCCCCTACACATGACATTCTACAATCATGTGCGTAAGTTGTGCCATCCAAGGAGGTGGGTCTGTCATACCAGCAGCAAACTTCAGGTTTCAAGAGTAAGAAAGGAATTCTGAAGATGGCCTTCTTCTCCAGCCTTAGATTGTCAAACTAGACCAAGGAACAGAATATACCTACTAGTCAAAACCAGAATATCAGGGGCTCTGATCTTCTTGGAGCCCTTGGACAAATCAGCAGCTCCAAAGTTTGAAGCTCTGTGTTGAGAAATATTGCAACACAAGGTAACCATGACAATGCTCCATCAAATAATGTTGCCACTCCTGTTGACAACTATGTTGTCACCCATGGCACACCAGCAGCATGGATAGGAGAACATGCAAAGATACTAAACCTGCCAACTCCCCAATATTGCATGGTCGGTGTTGCAGAGAGTTTCTCAATGTACAAACAAACTGATTTGGCAATGAGATTCTCATCTTGGAGTTGTCTCCAACGTCTTTGCTAGAGTAGCTTGTCTACGTCCAAGGGACACAGCAACCCACAGCCATCCAACACAAACCTGTAGTGAGCATCAATCCAAGAATACATGGTAAGTAAAATGCACCATTGACTTTCAAACAGATAGCTTCCAGTAAAGTGGACATCTGTGACTAAACACCATCTATCATGACCATTGTCACCACCCTCCCCCCCCAACCCCAACTTCCATGCAGACATGATCTAACTGTTTCAACAGGGCAAAAGTGATTACTCCATTCTTCCCTCAGTACTTTGAAGACCCTAAATTCCTTAACTTCAATGATTGGTTGAACCAGTGATCCTTGTCCTAGCTAGGAACTTTTAAAAAATCCTTGAACAGGAGTCAACCAACACTCTCATTCTTCTATGTCTTCCAAGAAAGTGAAGCATACCGGCAATGCACTGATGGCAACAGCTGAAGGTCCTTCCAAGAGCAGGCCTTCCATCATCTTGTAAACGCCTGCTGCAGCTGCATCTCCTAATCGTTGAACAAGAGTATCAATGCATACCTGGACAGGAGAACTAACAGATGTCACTTGTCTTGTCAAAACACTCATAGCAAAAGCATAGAGAAAGAGTGGAGTTACATGCCTTAGCCTTGTACTTTTCTTCAGGGGTAGTCACTGTAAAAAGGATCTCCCTTGCAGGTCTTGTTACAACATAATTTATCACCTGGTAGAGGCAAATTGTATACATGAGCAAAAACACAGGTTTATTATCTCTTATCCCATTATACACTCATGGTTACACATTATAGATGTTCTGCCAGAGAGGGACAATGGCTTTTGGTGGTTGCTACACAAGTCCTGTTATCTTACTATGACCTACAAGCAGACAGAGTATTAGCAACTGCAGAGAGAAGTAGAAAAATGAATATAGCTACTGATTCCAGGGATATTCACTAGATAAGTTTGAAAAGGAGCTTCCTATCTAGACAAATACATCAGTAAATCAATTCTTGCAAAGAGCATATCATGGATTATCATCCGCCTGTCCTCTACAGCTGGGTGGACATCAGTCCTAGATTGACAAGTACTTGAGGAAAAAACATTGTCCTGCTTTCCACAAAGATCTCAAACCAAAACTCCATGCATCGATGTAAAACCTTACTTGCGGACCTTACGAGTGGCCTCAGAGATAGCCACAACAGCTGATGATGGCGATGCAGCAAGTGCTGTGAGATTGAGAAATGCCACCATTGGAAGTGCACAAAGGGCCACTGTAATTCCAAACCAGGTCAAAAGACGACCCTGAGAGCACACGTTTCTTCTCATAGTTAAAAAATCTTGCAGCTCAAAGGATTCAGGAAATTGAAAGCATCACAGAGCTTACATTTACTCATCTTCCCCACTTTGCATCAAGCTTCTAAGATATGATGTCCCATTGACTGGACTACAGACTTCTGTCAAATATGACCTACCAAAGAGCATGGAAATATTTTTGGGAAACATTTACAATGGGAGGTGAGACTTCACAAAGAAAATTTTATGAAAAGGATACTGGGTTAACCAATGTACCGTCATAGTGAGTTGACCAATGAGAATAAAGACAGCAGTTAGACTGTTGATCTCTGCTAGCAAAATTCTCCTTCCCAACGGATCATGTACAATTCCTGCTACCACTGCTGATTTCTGTACAGGACATTTAAGAGCTCAGCTCCTCCCAATTAAGATATTTTGAATCCATAGGCAAAAACTGAACTTCTCATCCTATAATACCATTTATAGCTATTCTGGTCTCAACCTTAGTAAGTTGCATAAGAAGATATAACTGCAACCATAAGTCAATAAAACTCTTCTCCAGAAAAATCAGAGATGTAGGAGACAGCTTCAATTTATACTTGAATATAGCTGCTCAAGACAACAAGCCTAAGAAACAATAGGAATGATGGACTCAGCTCATCAAGACAATAGTAATGTTTCTGTTTCCTAGGCCTCAACACACATTGTCTACCTTTGGATCATGTCTATTGGAGTTCAACTCAGAGAAACATGATGCATTCTTTTGGCCTCTATTGATAGTACTAGTCTTTGCCTTAGCCTCTTAGGTGACCATAGACAAGGTATCCAATTTAGACAAAGAAAGATGGATTGTTATAGAGGTGGGTGAAGAGAAGAGGAACACTACTGGAGGACTTAGCAAACCTCAAAGTAGAAAAAAGATGACACAACAGCACTCAGCCACAAAAATGCACAAATATGGAGAAGGTATGTTGAAGCAACAATCAGGCGTAAGCCCTCCAACATGGCCACAAGCTTGTTGACCAATCTAGGCTTTGGGGAATTCTGTTCCATGCTCCCTGAATGTGCTAATCCACCCCCATCACTAGCACATTCATCCCTTTCTAACAATTGTTGTTCTTCACTCTCCTCCCTGCTCATAAACAGCTGAAGTAGGGTTAGCTTAAGCAGCCAAAAGGCAAAGGTTACAAACTATGAAAAACTAATTTTACATTGGTGTATTGAAAAGATAATTGTACAAATGCTCAGAAAGAAAGCAGGTGCAGAATTTGAGCTTGATAGGTATTGCCACTCAACCTAAGGACAGATGATTGGTTCAAATCATCATCACCAACACCCAAAGCACAACGGGCAGCTAGCTCCATCATCAGAGCTGATACTAGCAAAAGCACTGCAAAGAATACCAAGTACTACAGTGAGATGATTAAAATGCATCTGGTCATTAAAATATTTGCTAAAGCTTCAAATAGGACGACCAGGGAAATCAAAAAGTCAAAGTTATCCTACAATCTTTCTAGTTTGGCATATATTGCTGATTTTAATCCATAGATCAATGACAACAACTAGGAAAGTAGCACATGAATAATGAGTGGCAGTTTAGGGTGCAAATTTGTAAGACAGCGGTGAATGCTTGCTAAGTATCAAAAAGAAAGGAAGCACCTTACCAACTCCAATCAGAGAGAAGCAAATGATAGAGGTGCTAAAGCTTGTTGATTGCACATAACCATTAGGTTTAAATGAGAATTGCTGAGATGATTACCTGGTCCAAGGTGAGCCATGGCAACAGCCAAGAGTGACCCAATCAGCTGACCTAATGTCGCTCCTGCCCCAACAAAACCAAAAAGCCTTGTCCCAGCCTGCCAAGAGATAGAGCAAAGCCACACCAGTCTTCCAAACTCAAACACTTGACTACCAACTTGAACATTTCAGATGGAAATTTGCAGATGCTTTCAAGATTCAAATAGAACAACAGTTGATGCCAAAGCTACCTAAAGACAATTCAGTCACTACATGACAAGTTCATTGCTGCCCAGTGTATGGTTAGATAAAGAGACAAGAATAGTTGAAAAAGTGAATCCTCTTGAAAATAATAAGTAAAACAATGTTTTCATGGTTGGGGGCCAGACCTCACTACTCATGATGTCAGTAACTCGAGCCCACATTGCTGATATAGTGAAAAGATTTAACAGTGCAATCTGAAACAAGCAAAAATGAACCAGTTTTTCAACAAAGTTTGTGGAGCTTCATTCCACACCTCCCACTCATACTTTGTCTCAATACAAAAACACTTCTTGTTCTACTGCTCTAATATAGATAAAGCCACATCAGTGAGATGGTTGTATCTGCAGAATACCTTCAACACAGACGGACCTCATTCTCAAAAATAGACAAATAGCAGAAAGTTGCACAACAATTGAACAAAGAACTAACTTCATCATTTCAAACATTCTGAGTCAAAAACTTACAAGCAACACCACACAATCAAGTCCAGCAGACTAGGGATCACATTTCTTATGAACATCAGCAAAGCTCCTCTAGAAAGTGGGGAGAAATATGTACACCCACCCAAAGAAAGAAACTAGCACGAACAACAGTAAATATCCAAGAGAAATCCTGCCACACAGAGAGGTTTAAGGCATTCTTAGCGGTGAGTTTAGGTTTCAAGGAATGCAGCACCCTTTTAACCTACACATCAATTGGGAAAAAACCTCTGATTACCCATCCACATGTCAACTGCAAATCTATTGCCAAGGTTGAAGTCTCAAAGTAGGCCAGGCGATAATCAAGTTCCAAAGCAAACTAACCCTACAATGACAAGGTTTTTGGCCTTGTTGAAACTCATGGAAAATAAGCTAAATTGCCATATGCCCCAGGTTGAAGTAAATAAGGGCAATACAGCATCAAGTAGATGTTATAACACAGAGACCCAAGCTGAACCAAATCCACCTAAAGATGGGGATACAACTTGAAAGAAGCTGCATATTACATCACTTAGCAACTTGTTTATTATTCTATCATACCATGTTCCTAACAATTGTTTGAGGATCCAGTCCCAACCTTGGTGGCAACTGATAATGCAGGTGCGGGCACCATCACATAAAGAAGAAAGAAAAAGATGAGGGAGCCACCAAAGAATCTGTACAATAGAACAAGTGCCTGCATCACAACAGAAGCAACAAAAAAGTCAAGACTTCAACTCCCATCTTCTCCCCATCAAGCTGCTACATGTGTCTGTAAAGCTGAATAGTAAGGAGGACAAGTCCCCTCTCCTGCCTGCTGTTGATCACACTATACCTTCGCTTCTCAATACATTTACACAGAGTTCCAAGAAGATTCGTAAAATATTTCATGATCAAAACCTTACCCTGCCCTTAGGGAGATGAGGATAAGAAAGCAAATAGGATGAGGCAGGAGCTGCCAGCATCGTGAGCACCAAGGAGGCTAAGAATAGCATAGGCAATGCACTCGTGCCCAGTGATATGGCCGCCTCGTCTCTCAATGGAAGTACTACAAAGTATGCACTGAGGAGCTGAACACCACAAAACCCCAAACAAAAGGCACTATGCTCAGAATAGTATGAGTCCTAATGGAGTTGAATATTCGTGCTTCAATAGTTCAACAGATTCCAAGTAAATCATAAAACCTTTGTAAAGCCATGGTGGGAAATTTGAGATTAAGAACACTTGGATGTTTGGTCACATTATGGCTTAGTGCTATTGCCAGATTTCATGGTATCCAAGGCCCTTATTAGGGCACAACTCCTGTTTACAAGGTGTTGTCACAGACAGCATCTTGACAGTATGGAATTAAGATTTTTCCAGCATCTGTGTGCCCTTCTCTATGTCATGCAATGGTCAGTATACAATACAAAGTTCTAAGGAAGAAATCTAGACTAGCTTCAAAGGCAGATCTGATAACATCTTTTAACCACTTAAACATTCAACCATCACATCAAAAGTTATCCCAATTGCATGAGTTAGCAATCAATCAAGTCCCCTGTTGCAACATAGGTAAATTAAGTTGCTGCAGCAATTTGGCAAAACGTGAGGTTGATTCATATTTCAAAAAAGACACTTTGTGGAGGTCTCTTCCCAGTCCAAAGTCATAAACAGCACCACATTGAATGCTTCTAGTGAAGATAAAATGAATTATGTGCAGTGAAGTACTTACAAAGAAGAATGCTGAGAATGCATGGAGCAGTGGCTGTATTTCACTTTGATGTACATGAACAAATTTGCCAAGAATTGCTTCAATATAAGCGTTGGCCATCTCAATACACACAAGTGCAATCTCCTTCAATACAAATGTCGTGTAGTGTTGGGCACCATCTGAACAAACAAAGTATTACCATGTTCAAAATACATTTGGAGATAACAATAAAGAGTGGGTAACTACAAAAATGTGAATCAGGTATCCATATGCAACCCTATGGAGCATGAACAATGATAACAAATCATCACTCACCGCTCAAGACCACTCAGATCTGAGGCCAAGCAATGAAGACTATGAGGGTAGAAAGTCTAATCAAATTGGGTTTGCACTCACCTCAGGAATCCATTGAGGTATGTCAAAAAGTTTGAACCATTCTTGTGTTGAATTGCTGAGATACAAGCAGTAGATGTCAATGCACAGACCCACTGACACAACCACACAGGCAGAGCATGAATTGCTTCAAGAGGCTTTCTACTCCCTGATGACAAAGTTAACAAGCCAACACCAGATACATCAAAGAGCACTCCTGTGTGCAGTAGGTCAAGTGACCAGCATATACTGGTTAATGGCCAGCATTTGACCTAGCACCAACACTGGATGCATATGCAAAAAAGATGGTAAATATCTCCAAAGAGTCAAAATGCATACAACTTATACAATGAATGGATCTACAAACCATGAATGTGATATCTTTGTCAGTACTGGGAACTTCTCAACAATTATGATTTAAGTCAACCTGAAAATAATTGAGAGAGATGACCCTATAACAAGGTTATGGATATTTCAAATCTGACAGCAAACCAACAACAATCAGCAAGCATGAAGAAGCGGAGACTTCAACCTAAAAGGAAAGAGAAAACAAGACCACAAGAGAGATTTCAAGAACAGTCGGAAGGACAACAACAGTCATATACATGTCCAGCAATCTTCAATAGAAGCACAATGTATGGCATCATGTGTATGGGATCTACAAACCATGAACTACATGTTCTATACAAGACAATGCTTTGAAGTTCCTGCAATCTTTGTTCTGAAAGCTTAGAGACAGCCTCTAAGAAATATGCAGACTCTTGTCAACTGAACACAGCACAATTCCTCCTGTAGTTTTCAACAACAGAAACTTAAAGAAAAAAGCAGACTCCTGTATGAAAAGGCACACTTTTCTCTTTTAGTTGTAAAAAAGGGCACAACAAATAGCCTCTCAAACCTTGACCAACCCACCAATTCTATAACAAGTTTCTATGAGCAAATGCCAGATTTGCCAGGTCAACAAATGCCATGTCGCACAACACAGTAGCACATCAACAAAATGGTACTCAAGAGCACATTACCCTCTTCTTACAGCAGTTTTCACTTGCCACAAAAACGGCAGTGAAGGCTTTTTCTTAGAAGATAGACTTCACGGACGGGCTTGTAGTATACTCACAGGAGCAAATTCCAAACTGCAATGTCTTCTCAACCTTGTGACCAAATATCATCCGTGAAACAGCGATGTCTTTCAACCTTATAACAAAATCTGGCCGATCCAAATGCGATGTCTACCAACCTTGTGACTAAATCAGACTTGTGCAACTGCAATGCCTTTGACCCTTGTAACCAAGTCTGACCGATGCAACTACTATACGGCAGAACTTGATACGGAAAGAAGGAAATGCGGAAGAGGAAGGGAGAACAAGTTATCAAAACACACCTAACAAACATCCGGCAGGACACGCGACGACATTCCTTCTCGCACCTGAACAACAACCTAACTGGAAAAAGCGAGCACCCAGGGACAAAACGCTTTACCGCTCCAAGCAAAAAAAGCCTTTAAAAACAGTAATAAGTACCTTCAAAGAACGAAGCTGCTGTCGATAAATTCTCGGATGAAAGGGAACAGTATCAGCAGCACCATGATCGGCTCCACCCCGCCCGCCCCTTCGTGCTCAAGATGTGTACCAAGTTTCCTCCCAAAACTTTACGGAATTGCGCAGTTTGGAGAAGCCAAATGGCCAAAATACTTAATGCTTAAAATATTCTTAAAAAAAGAGAAAAATAAAAAATCTACAATGTAGAATCGATACGACTCGATTTCGATTCTGAATTCGTAACCGTAAAGAAAATCCGGATCGAGAATTCTGGGCCGCAACAAGAGGCCCTCGCTCCTCTCTCTCGCATTCTTCGTGCGTTGCGTTCGCGCGCAACGCTGTCGTCTTCCCCAGCGCACAGGTAAGTAGTACTCTGACAACGAGCAATGGAGGGAAAACTCATCCATGAAACATCCATCGGAAAGAACGAGACTCGTTACCGTGCATTAATATTCAACCAACGAGAAATAAACTAAGTGACCGAAATTCATCCATCCATGATAGGGGTTGAAACCAGCGAACCAGGGTTTTCTGTTCCCACATACAGGGGGTCTGTTTGGACGGGATTTTCAGGTTCATTATGAAATTGGGGACGAATCAGGTATTAGATGGTCAAACTACGGCCCTAACATTCATCCACTACCGGGATGAAACACACGAACCAGGTTTCCTGCTCCCATATGTCTCTTTGGACGGAATTTTCAGATTCATTATAAAACTGGGGATGAATCCGGTTTTAGATGGTCAAACTAGGGCCCTAAAATTCATCCACTACAGGGATGAAAAAAACGAACCAGGTTTTCTGTTCCCATATGTGGGTATGTGGGGGGTCTGTTTGGACGGAATTTTCAGGTTCATTATTAAATTGGGGATGAATCAGGTATTAGATGGTCAAACTACGGCCCAAAGACAAGGGGAGACTTTCCGAATAGGTAACTCTATTTCAAGTTACGGCCCTGTGTGAACGTGTCACACCCTGTTCGTGCATCCACACGGTTCGCTTCGGTTAGGGTTAGGGTTTGATTGTGTGGGGTGCGTTTTTGTGAGAGGAGGGAGAGAGAGAGAGCGCGACAGTGGAGGAGAGTATTTCGAGCAAGCTGTTGCGGAGTTAGGATTTGTGGCCATGGTAAGGTGACTTGCACCTTGAACAATGCATACTTTGCTTCAGCTCGAATTCTTTTTTTTTTCTTCTACAATGTATTGAGGCCTTCGAAACGGCAAGGAATGATGTGTTTCTGTTTTCTGTATTGCAGGCTCCCAAGAAGGGTACTCTCAAGACGGCTGTCCCGACACCTGTGGAAAAGAAAAAGGTGTGCTATCGGTGCTGTTGTTGTTGAAAAATGGGAGCTGCAAATGGGGGTGATGTATTTGTTGTTATCAATAAGAGCATTGTAAGTTGGTGTGTGTGTGTGTGTGTTTGTTGTTTGATCCGCTCAATTGCCGCTGCAGGTGCCCGAGAAGGCGACGAAAGTGGCGAACCCCTTGTTCGAGAAACGGCCAAAGCAGTTCGGTATCGGTGGGGCTCTGCCTCCGAAGAGGGATCTGCACAGGTTCGTGAAGTGGCCTAAG
>Ga0209611_10002894_pt1 | contig 30082 bp, 17 predicted proteins | sample S1TSphgellanicum_3_FD_187693 | JGI IMG/M metagenome (GOLD analysis project Ga0209611, IMG submission 187693) | Host-associated microbial communities from peat moss isolated from Minnesota, USA - S1T2_Fc - Sphagnum magellanicum MG (SPAdes) (version 2) | ecosystem: Host-associated > Plants > Peat...
CCCAATCCAGCAAAGCTTCTCATGCAAAAGCAGCCGTCATAGAAACCAACGGCTCAATTAACTAACGACCTAACTTCCCTGATCAGTGACATCCAAGAGTCGGATGTAACCTAATTTCGGGTTACAACAGGTTTTATCACATAAATATACATGATTGAAATTTAAAGAGGTAGGGAGTTGTTATAATTGTAGTTTGTTGGTTTTGACTTGAAAAGAGGCATTAATTTAAAAGTGAAGTTTAGTTTTTGAAGTAAAAAAGGAGGGTAGCCACATTTTTGACATCATTTTATGCACTAGTAGATCAATGTTTTGGTTGGGATTGTACATAAACACATTACATTGTTGGTTGACGAGGAATGTGAAGTCAAAAATTATGAGAAGTTCACAATACAAGGATGGGAATTCATATCAATTGTGAATATGACTATGCATAAACACAACATGACAAGTTATTCACTCCACCACAAAGCATGAAATAATTGGTTGTGAATGAAAGTGAAAGAAGCCACACAATTTTTTTGGAAAATATGGAAAATGGGCATAACATACATGCGACCATGATGAAGTAGTTGACAATTAACCTTTGAAATAAGTTAACCATTTTGAGAATGACATTAAAAGGGACCAAAAGTAGGGAAACATGAAATGAAACAATTCAAAAATAAAAGGTGCAAACATAATTTATGCCTTGTGTGTGTAGAAAATTACAAACCTTGAAAGAACCAATGCAATGGACACATGTGTCTTGTTTGAAGAGGATTTCATTGAATATTAAAAAAAAGCCAAAATGTATTGAAACTGAAATTCCAAGTGGTTACTTACTATGGGGTACTATAATTTTATTTTAAAAAAATATATAGAATGTGACATAGAAATTTCTTTTTAAGTAGTTTGAGTTGTTTTGTGTGAGACCTCTTGTTCTCAAGAAGGATTTAATGGAAATGTGAAAAACAAACATTTGAATTTTGAATGGTAGATTGGATCCATTATTGAAAGGAAGAGTTGTATATACATGTTTGGTGAACAAAAGTTGAAAGATTAGAGGTTTAAATGTAAGAATCAAGTTCGAATGCAAGAACATAAAAATTATTGCCTTCTGAAGACCCAAATGAAAAAAATTTGTTTGAATTAAATGAAGATGTTTGAATCAATTGATTTGTAAAATCCTTCAAATTAAAATATACAAAAACTAACATGACATTCCTTCTCTTGGGAAAATTTATTGAATATTATAAAACAATGAAATGTAGAACTACACGAATATAAAATATAAAATTGAAATATAAATTTTTACAAATGTAAAATGCATAATGATAAATGCATAATTTGTAAAATGTACAAAAATGTAAAAATTGTTAGCTAATGTACATGATTTCTAGAAAATCATGGCTCATAAATAATACAAGCAAGTCTTTGAGATGTGCATCACAAAAAACTTTTTGTGATTTTTTTTGAAAGGAAACCCTCCTTGGTATCCATTAAGGTTTTAATGTTGCCACCCCCCCTATGGTTAGCATTGACTATAAATAATGCCACACACCCTATGGTCAATAGTGACCATAAAGGAAGGAAGAATGTGAAGACTTTTTAAATATAATCAAGTTTTGGGATGCCTATATGTGGTTTAGGGCAACAAAAAATATAAAAGGATGAGTCAATATTTATTAGGTCCATTTTCCTATGAATGACCATCATTTTTTCCTCAAATTTCCAAAGAATTATCAACATTTCAACCACAAACAGAAACTATAAGCAAAAATAAAACAATTCAAGAACACAAACAAGTTATAGTGAAATGTAATAGTGCACAAAGTAGAAGAGAATGTAATCAAGAAAGGATTGTAGTTTAAGTTTAGGTTTAAGCTCTTGAAAAACAAAATGAGAAAAAAAAATAATGTACATCTTTTATTGAAATGTAATAGTGCAAATGGTAGGGGAAATGTATGCATATGTGGGTGTTTTGAAGGCCATATATTTGAGCATGAATGAAGGGGTTTGGTAAGGCCACTTGAAAAAATGATTGAGTGGGACACAAAAATTGATAGTCCAATTTTTTTGGTTTTACTACTACATGATTTTGAAATTGCACATCTAAGCAAGGTTGGACACATATTAGGATGAATTGAAAGAATAATTTAGAATCCTAAAGCTCCAAACATAAGGTATGCAATGCTTTAATTCAATTGGTTTCTATTTAAAATATTTTGAAAGGTAGGTAGTGAGAAATATTTTGTAATTAAAAAAAATAAATCAACCTTCTATCCATACTCATGGAAAATTAATGTAGTTTATGTTGTTGGCCCAAGTGTGAACATGTTTTTAATTTTTCACATTTTCATAATTGAAAAAAATTTAATTCAACAATGTGAACACATTGAATGTTCAATTGATTTTTCTTTCAAAACCCAATTTTTTTCCAATTTTTTTGAATTTCTAGTAACAAAATCCAATCAAAAATCAATATCTTCCACACTTTACTTATGAGATTTTTGAAATAAAATTTATTAAATTTGATTCATTGAGGGCTTTCCAAGAATACCAAAAATGCCCCCAAATTGCAATACAATTTTTAGTTTTGATTTTGCTAGTTTTCATTGAAAAAATGATTCAATAATTAATAACTTCCACACTGTAGTTCCAAATAGTCTCAAACCAAGTTGTTGCACCCCTATTCATTGAGAGTTTTCCAAAGATACCAAGCGTGCAACATGAAGCATCATGGTTTGAGGGATTTTAACATGATAAACAAAACAATACAAACTAGTTTACTTTGTAGATAAATGATTTATAATTTTTCAAAAGATCAAATTTCACACCAAATTCAAAAGATGACGTTGTTGAAACAAAAATGCATTTTTGCAACAATTTTTTTTTCCAAGCAATGAAAAACCCACAAAATATTATCAAGATTTTGTTTGAACTAATGATTCCTTAGAATCACCTAAAATGTAAAAGACAAAGATCTTTTAAGCTTCAAAAATGGGGTTTAAATACCTTATCAAATGGCAATGCCATCCATTTCAAAAAGTTACAAAAGTGATACTATTAACCAAAACATTTACTAAGCTTAAAGACTTCATGATAGAAACCTTAAAGGTGAAATTGATTGAAATTGAGAAAAACGTCAAAGATTGGAGTACTAGTTTGTGGGGAAGGAGTTGGGAGTTGGTGGTTGTGCAAGATGAGTGTAGGATGCATGCCTTTTAAAAAAAGGAATGTTGATGTCTTGGAACTTAACGATTATAAATGACACCCACATATGAATAATATGTTGTTGGTTTGAAAAAGCCTTATTGAGTGGAATGTTTTTTTTTGTTACAATTTTGTGGTTTATTCATGTGCATGAAACCTAAAAGTAAATGTGATCATAGGGGAATGTGAAGTGTAGGCATTAAGGGCAAAAATGTATTATCACTATTGGACATAACAAACAAAAATGTAATGTCACCATTAGATAAAATGGACAAAAGGTAATGTAAGACATAGTAGGTAACATGAAGTTGAGTTGAATAGGACTGGATGGAGGATGATTTGAATTAATGTTCATGGGGAGAAACTAGGAAGGATTGATTGGAAGAATTTTGAATTGAATGAATATTAAGAATTGAGTAGTTTTGACGATGAGAAGAAGATTTTGATGTAGAAGAGTTGCGATGTTTTTATACTTGTTATTCTAATGTGTTTTCAATTCCATATGATCTAAATTTTGTTTCAGATTACTGCAAATGTAACATTGGTGCATATATGGGTTCTAAAATATATTTTTGTTGGGTTTTATTGTTTGAATTTTGTAGTTTGTTATTTTTACAAACTTTGAATGTTTGGGAAAAAAAATGTTAAAGCATAGAATTAAAGAATAAAATAGTGTTAGAAGATTAACGCTTATTAACATCCTTTGGATCTAAGTTTTTGGGTGGATGTTTATGGTTTGGTGTGTTGTATGGTGTGACAAAAAGGATGTTTGAATTGTGGTGGGGTGAAATTGGGAAATTGTGGTTGGTATAGGTTGAATGCATGGATGGGGCATATTCAACAACCATGTTTGTGGCAAACTTCTTTTGTAGCATGTAGGGTGTGTCACATGGTGTGGGTTTGTTGAGATGAATTGATTGGTAGGACTAGTTTCCGTTCTTGGAAAAGTTGTAGTTCAATGAATGAAAGAAGGGCATGTATATCAAGAATGTGGAATAAAGGTTAACAAGTGAAAGATTTGTGATTGAACTTGTGTGATTGGTGGGTATGGGTTTAAGGGATAAATGTTTATGACAAAATGAAAAAAAATTATATTTAGGAGTTTATGTATGTGGGTGGGTATGTGTGAGTTATAGTGGATTCAAAACTACATGATAGGAGTCCACAATAATTCTTTTTTTATAATGTATTTTAATAGTTACAACAACACGATAAGTAAAAACAATCATCTTTTCCAAAAGCTAACAAATGTTTGCCCACCAATACATACCAAGATACAACATTTTAAAACAAATTTACAAGAATTTCACAAAATTCATGTTGTAATGGACTTCAACATTTTCTTTTAATTTGGGCATCTTTAGAAATCCCCTCAAACTTTTATGCAATCTTGAAATGGTTCAGAAATCCATATTTTGAATTGCTTATGAAATTTTTAAAAAATGAATTTTAATAATGGATTCATAACTATGATATGAGGAATCCATAAATATAAGTTGTTTATGTATTGTTACACAAAAAATCATGCACATTAAAAAGCCTTAGCCATTTGAGGTAAAACATTAATTTTCAAATAATTAGAAAATTGCATATAATTATATTACATAAGACTCATATAAAGTCCCTTTTCATAAATTAAAATTTTTTTGGATTAAAACACATTATAATCCATAATTGTGTTTAAAAAATTGTTTTGATATCTCCATATTTGTCCATTCTAGCTTGCACATACTTATGCATGGAATTGGATGTTATTACATTGCACAATTTTGATATTCATGGTTTTATTTGTTTAAAAAAAATAAAAATGACAATTTGTTGTCATTATTCTAGTTGTAAAAACAATCTTGTTGCCCATTTAAGAGGTGCGTTTTTTCAATGGTAGGAGTTGGCTTCAGTCATGTTCCATGGTTGTTTAAATTATAGGCTTTGTTGTTTGGTTAGGTCTAGCTCTTTGTGTCCTATTTTGTTTTGTTTTGGTTCATGTCATTGGCTTATTTTATGTCTCACTATCATGTTTGCTTGCTTTGTCATTACTTCATTTGATAGTTTTTTTAAACACACTAAAACTTATGAAAATCACATGTTGAAAATTATGTTTTTTCATCACTACAATTCTTAGAGTTTTCTTGCCTAAAACCTAAACCTTAAACCTAAACCCAAAACCCAACCATTTCAGTTTGTAAAATTTACACAATCAAGTTTTGAGGAAAATTTATTGACATGGCATTTCATTATTAACTCATCAAACATTTGACAAAAAATCCTATTGTATTTAGAAGGACATTTAGTATTTGTGAATGTCTTGGGATCTTATGGCTATTCCTTCAAAGTAGGAATGCAATCATGCTCATTTTATAGGTGTATGATCCCTCCAACTTTTAAGGTCAAGTATGCATAAAAGCTTTCCACTTCCTATGTTTTGTAATCTACGTATAAATGTAGGGTAAAGCTTAAGGCCATGGGCTTTATTGAACAAGATGACTTGCTCTAACTTTTATTTTTGTAATTTAATAATTAAAATTACATTTATGTTTTATGAATAATAATTTTCATGGTATGATCATTTTTACTTTTCAAAATGTTGATTATTACATGAATTGGCCAATTGTGGCCATTGAAAATGATCCCATTTTAGGATTTTTCAAATGAGAAAAGGAAGAACAAACAAAAAGAAATGATAAAAAGGAAAAAAAAAAAAGCTTGTTTTTCATTGATAAACTATAGAAAAACTGAAAAAGGTGTTTAAACAATTTAAAATTACAATTATGTTTTAAAACAATAATAATTTTTATGGTACATGATATTTTTTAGCTTTCAAAATGTTGATTATTACATGAGTGGGTAATTGTGACTATTGAACTGATCATGTTTTAGGGTTTTTTTAATGAATAAAAGGAAAAAAACCAAAAAAAAAGAAAGCAAGAAAGGAATTAATTGTTTTTTTTTTTGGTGACGAGCTAGAGAAAGACTTTTAACGTGTTGAAATAATCTAGAAATATAATTACATTTAGAAATGATAATAAATTTGATGTTGTGATACTTTTTAACTTCCAAAATGTTGATTGTTACATGAGTGGGTTCAATTGCAAGTTTCAAAAATGATCATGTTTTAGGGCCTTCATGAAGAGCAAAAGAAAACAAACCAAAAAAAGAAAGGGGGAAAAAAAGAGTTTGTTACTTTGGTGACAAGCTCTAGAAATAATTTAAAAGGTGTTTAAATAATTTATAGAATTAAAATTCTGTTTTAAAACAATATTAAAATTTATGCTATGATACTTTCTACTTTTTTCAAAAAATTGATTGTTATGCGGCCAGGTAAATTTCAATTGTAGAAAATGACAATGTTTTAAGGTTTTTCCAGAGAGAAAAGGGAAAAAAAAAAATAATCAAAATAAAAGAAAAAAAACGAAAACATGGAAAAAAAGACTTTACGATTTTTTTTTTGACAAGCTTTTAAAAAGAGTTGTGAGGTATTTAAATAATTTTGAATTATAAAAATTATGTTTTCAAACAATAATAAAATTTATGCTTTGTTATTTTTTTTACCCTTTTGAAACTTTGAATGTTATACAAGTGGGTCGATCTTGACCGTCGAAAATGATTGAAACTTTTGTTGTTTTTTCTGAAACGTTGATTATTATTATCACACGAGTGGGTTAATCGTGACCGTCCAAAATGATTGAAACTTTTGTTTTTTTTGAAACGTTGATTATTATTATTATTATTCTTATCACACGAGTGGGTCAATCGTGACCGTCCAAAATGGGTCCTATTTTAGGGTTTTGCGCTATTGCACGGACGGGTGGGACCCAAGCTCCAAACGGCCCTTTCCCTTCAATTTTTGAAATTCTGCCGCTTGTATGCACACGACGCACATCACGTTTGCATTTTCCTTTCTCCGTTGCCGCCATCGGCCTGCGTCCTTCGTCTGCTGCGTCGTCGTCGTCGTCGTCGTCGTCGTCGTCGTCATCGTCTTGGTGACGCCCACCGAAGGTCGCGTCTTCTTCTTCTTCTTCTTTCTTCACGGTTTTCTCACCAGGTAAGAACCAACCTTCATTTGTTACCATTGCTGTCTTATTATGTCATCGTTCTTGTGCAATCGGTGATGCACATGTTTGTGTACATCCTCGGGGGAATAACTTTCGAAGTTGCAAGGGGTATTATTGTGTGTGTGAGTGTGCTCATGAATGGAGCATGTAGCGAGGTTTTATTTTGTTTTTACCTGTGAAGAAGTTGCAAGGATTTGCTCAGTAAGTAGCCATGAACTTGTTAGGTTTAAAGCTAGAATCACGAAGATGAATGCATATGAAGTTGCCAGGTTTTTGTGTAAGCGCCTAAGGGTTGTTGCGATGTTGTTGAAAATGCCAGTGAAGTTGTACATGGCCTCAGAGCTGAAATGCAATGTTTGTTTTGGTTGGAATCGTTGTTTGCAATGTTGTGTTTGTTCTTTTTATGTGTGGACATTTGGATCTCTCTTGGACATCTGGCGGGAGTATTTTTTTCCCCTCACTTCTTCAGATGCCTTTTCCTGCTTCAGCCATCTTTTGAACTGCCCTCCTTCCCAAGCCCCCAATCTTTCCTTCTGGGGAAGATTTTTGTAACATTCTCTTGGTTTGAGTCTGTCTTGCTTCTGCATTCGTTCTTCTCCATGGGGATCGCTGATCAACTAACCTTTGTAGCCATGTGGTCTGAAGAAGCTTTCTCCTGCTATGTTTAAAGCTCTATTGTTGTCTAACAAACTTCGTCCTTTGATACAGGTAGGGGCCTCTCCCTTGTCAGCAGTTCAATTGCTCTGTTGTATTATCCGAGTTGATATGGAGCTTTGAGGAAGTTCTTACTTGATTAACAAGTGCTCCATTCAAGAGTGCCAGGCACAACTGCTTTCAAGTTACATTGCAGCAATGATGAGAGATGATGGAAAATTAACAGCAAGCCAGAAAACTGCGAGTCATCCAATTCCAGGTCTACTCCCACACATTCAGCAGAAGCAAACTCTTAGTTTCCATCACAAAGCTTTTGTCAGGATGCACTTAATTTGTTGGCCAGTGTCTTTTTGCTTTGTTCACCAGAGATCTTCTTGATGTGAGTTCACCCTCAGCTCCATATTGTGGTGGAGATCACTCCCCTTAGCCCCATGTGTAAAAATCATGTGGCCTTATTTGTGTGGGCTTGTAAGTATCTTGCACCAATTTCTGAAGGTTCCATATATGCACAGGAAGAGGCAGGCTTGATGAAGAATGCAGCAGCTGCAAGGGTTTCTCAGTCTGAAGCATCCTCTGAATCTGATCACAGCAGGTAGAAGCATCGAACAGAACTGAAAACCATTGGTTCTCACTCTTCTGACAATGGCTGAGACAACAAATTCTGCTCAAGAGCATGCTTCACTGGAGCATGTGCTGGCTGAGCTTGCATTGAAGGAGCAAGTATGCAAGGATCTTGAAAAGCGCCAGATGACCCTGTGGGACCAGGTGCAGCAGCTGCAGTTGGAGAATAAAGCTTGCAAATCTGGCTTAAAGAGGGAAAATCAATGGCAGCTTGAGCAGGAAAAGCTAATCTTTGATCTGGACTCTGCAAATCTTGCAGCAGTGGAGAAGGATGAACGTATTCAGCAGCTAGAGAGAGATCTTAGTGGTGCCAGAGGGGCTGTTGAGTGTGTGCAGACCAAGTGCAAAGAGATTGAACGATCAAAGGACAAAGAAATAAATCAGAAAGAGAGGTTGCAGGCTGAGCTGGAAGATGCCCGAATAGCCATCAAGGATTTGGAAAGAGATTGCAAATTGAAGGAGGAGATGTTGACAAAGCAGAGGCAAGCTGAAAGTGACCTGTTTCGAAAGCTAGAAACACAGAAGAAGCTACTGCAGGTAAAATCTCATACATACGGTATGATTCTCTTGTACTTCAGCACTGGATTCAAGAACTGCACAAATTGGTCAATGATAGATCTGAAGTAATTACTGACAGTTGTGATTGGAAGCCATTGCAGAGTCATTTGAGTGAAGCCAAAAGGAAAGCAGAGGAATTTGATGAGATGGAAATGAATTTTCAAATAGCAACGCAAAAGCTCAATGACAAAGACAAGCAACTCAACTATTTGAGGGATGCTCATGAGAAGCTTTGCATTGCAAACACAGGCAGACAAATGCAAGGGCATCAGGAGAAAGAGACCATCATCAATGCTTTAGAAGCTAGTCAGGAGAAATGTGAGGAACAAGAAGAGAAGCTCAGGAAACTGGAACATGATCTTGGAAGGGCAAAGAACCAGATGAAGCAGCTGGAGATACGATGCAAGGCAGCTGAGGCAGAAGTAAATACAAAGTCCACATCGCTGATAAAGGTAGATGGACAAATCCATTAAGATCAGATCACATGAATCTTTTAGTCTTCCTTTCATGTTCTTTTCAGGCATTAATGAGTACATCTGTTCACATCTCTTGTTATCCAGATGATTCACAGCTTGATTACAGTCATTTTATTTGAACATTGGTCTCCTCCCTCTTGTCTAACAGAGATACCTTCAAATGCCATTTTGTTCTTAGGTGCAATTGGAGCTTGAAACTCTTGCAGTTAGTGTTGCTGAGCTTGCAGAGACCAAGAAGCAAGCAGAAGAGTTGGTAGTGAAACTGAAAGCAACAGAAAATTCTCTCAAACAAGAAATGGCAGCAAGGGATTTGGCTGAACTTGCACTCAAAGAATACAAAAAAAGGGAGGAGCATTTATTGATGCTAGAGGAAGGTCACAGTGAGTTGCAAGGGAAGTCAAAATGGAGAAATGAGCAGTTCCAATCACTGGAGGAGGCTCATTCAATCATCCGGACTGAATTCCAAGAGAGCCAACGAATTTGGGAGTCAGAGAGGGACAGTATGGTTGGTGAGATAGACACTTTGCGAGAGAATTTGCAGTCGAAGGGTAAGCTAATTCATGATCTTCAGTGTCGTTTGGAGATGCTTCAACAAGCACTTGCTCATGAGCAAAGTCATCGAAAGGTTCTGGAGCTGGAATTAGTTGAGGCAAGAACTGGGATGGGAGAAGCTGCAGCTGATTTGGAACGAATGCATTCTGTGATTGAGAATTTGAAACGAGAAACTGGTGAAGAAATTGTCCTGCTGAAAAATAATGTTTCGGTAAAGGACAGACAGATAAGGGAGATGGAAATCAGGCAAAAGGAGATAGAGCAAGAGCATGAAGAGCTTCAGAGCATGCAGTTGGAGTTTGAGAATTTCAAAAGGCTGAATGGTGAGCTTCAACAAGCATTGGGCTTAAAAGATAAGCAGATCTTGCTTCTTGAGGAGGCAAGAATTAACGATGTTGGGGTAGCACAGGCCAGGGGACTGGAGTGGGAAGAAGAGAAGAATCTGTTGATTCAGAGTCTGACTGAAGCTGAAGCAAGTTTGAGTTCCAAGGAAGCAAGGTTAAAAGAACTTAGTAATGAGCTGGATGCAGTCAGGTCTTCACTGGAGTGTTTGAGAGCTGCAAAATTGGATTTTGAACAAAAGCATTCAGAAGAGAAGGACAATCTTCTTTCGATCTTGCGCCAGGCAAATGAGACTGTTGCAGCAAGGGAAGAACTTGTCAAAGAGCTGAAGACTGAGCTCACAAGATTACAGGTGCTAATTGATCATACACAGATTGCCCAGGTGGAAGCTGAATGCCAAGCAAAACTTCTGGAGCAACGTTTGACAGAGGCTCATGGGGAGGTTAAAACTACAACCAAGGCCTTGGAATTGTTGACGGAAAGTGGGAAGGCGGAGAAAGCTTCTCTGCTGGAGATTATAGATGGCCAGAATGAGAGAATCCATGAAATGAAAGCTGCCCATGATGCTCAGTTGGTACAAACTCTGGAAGACTTGAAGAATCAAGATGAACAGTTAATGCACATACAAACTCAGTATCGAGACCTTCAGCAGCTGATGAATCATCGTGAGGCAAAGCAGAGAGAGCTTCAGAAGGTGCATGAGCAGCAATTATGGCAACTACACAGTGAGGAGAGACAGTGGCAGGAAGAGAAGGAGAAATTGATCGTGGAGCTCCAGCACTTTGAAGGGCAGGGGATAGACCAGGAGAAGCAGCTGAGGGAGCAAACTGCTGCCTTGGAGAGAAATAAGGATGTGATACTGAAGTTGGAAGCTCACTGTCATTCTCTTGAGCAGCAAGTGGCAGAGCAGACATTGCTGGGGGAGCTTGCAAATGGAAAAATGTCAATTGAGAGAGCAGAATGCATGAAGCTGAAGAAGGAAGTTCAGCGGTTGAATGAGTCATTTACTGCTGCAATAATAGCCAAGGATGCCTCCCTGGAACAGCTCAGAGAAAACATCACTGAGCTACAGGTGGGGTACCAGGAACACACAAATCAAACCTTGAGGATTATGACTTTGGAGAAAAGATTGGAAGAAGAGCGCAAGATGCAAGCCAACATGGAGAAGCACATGCTTGTGTTGAATGCAGAGCTAGATCAGAGAGTTTTGGAAGTTGAGAGGCTGAGTACAGAAAATGGCTCCCTTCAAGCAAGTATCCACAGCTTGCAAGATGACTCAAATGTGACTAAGGGAGTGCTTGAAAGTCAGCTGCGGACATTGGAGGAGAGGCTTTCTGTCTCAAATGCGGAGCTCCAGAAGGTAATTCCTGCTATCATAGCTGAATTAGTGCACTATTTCATCATCCCAGTGTCATGCTTGTCTTCGCTTGCTTCAGATGTAATATTTATTTTTCCTGACTATCTTGATTTTGAATTCTTCTATCGCTCTTTGTGTAACAGCAATTGGAACTCATGGGCATTGAGCGAGATCTGGTGCTCAAACAGTTAACTGCAAAAGAAGCAGAAAGTCATGAGATCTGCAAGGAAAACAAAACTCTCAATGCTGAGAAGAGTAATGTTGACAGTCTTGCCAGAATTCTGGAGGAGGAGAAGCTTGAGTTACTCAGGGAGGTAGAGAGCAACAGGTTGGCTATTCAAACACTCACCTTGAATCTGGAATTGGCAGAAGAAAATCTTGCTCTGACAAAAGGAGAACTGAAGGACTTTCAAAGCAAATTAGGATGTGCGGATGCCATGCTCTTGAGGCTGCAGATTGCTGAAGAAAAGGCCCAAGAAATGGAGGAGAAACTTCATGAATCCAGAGCTGCTGTGGAAGACAAGGAGGAGAGATTGGCTGCTTCAGAATGGGCTGTTCAACAGTTGGCCAGGGAAATTGCCAAGGCAAAGAGCAGCTTGGCTCAGAAAGAGCGGGAGGAGGCATTTTTGCAGGATCGGCTAACAGATCTTGAAAGACATTTGCAAGATAAGGAACGAGAGATGATTGAAATGGAGGTTTATTTGGACAGTGTGGTCAAGGCAAGTGAAGCAAAACAAGCAGATATTGACAAGTTAACCTTAAAAATGCAGGATATGAAAAAAGGTGCTGATGAATGGAAGAAGAGGGAGATTGACCTAGAGACTGAGTTGCATGGGCTTAAGATTACTCTAGAGGAAAAGTCGATGTCCTTGCTTGAATCAGAAGCAGAGGTGAAAAAAGCATCTGAAGAGCATCAAGTGATGAAGGGTGAGATCAAAGACTTGAAGCACCATTTGAGTGAGGAAGTGAACGTTAATTCTGCTCAGCAGTGCAAGATGGATGAGTTGATCTGTGATCTAGAAAGTGCCAAGCAAGCAGTTGAGTTGGCCAATGTACAGCTGAAGGAGCTCCAAGGAAAGCTACAACAGCTTGATCAGGGCTCCAAGGATCGCCTGCAGAGGTCAGAAATTGCTTCTGATGAGCTTCAGCACAAGCTTATGTCAACAGAGTCCAGACTGCACACATCTGGGAAAAAGATGGAAGAAGCAGCAGTTGACCTTGCAGCATATGAAGAGAAGTATGCATGCTTACTGCAAGTGATTTCAGAGAAGGACAAGTTGTTTGATGAGGTGCAAGGAAAATTGTCATCTGCACAATTGGAACTTGCTGAACAAGCCATGGTTGTCCAACAAGCAAATAGGGACCTTATCAATGCTCAAGAGCAGCTTCAGACCCAAGTTGAGATGCAGAGGGGCCTGGAAAGAAGCGTGGGTGAAACTGAGGCGCAGATGGTGGAAATGCAGCAATGCAAATGGCAACTGGAACAAGAGGTGAGGAGGCTCAAGAAAGCAGTTGAGGTTGCCAGACAAGAGTCTACCTTGAGAAATTCAGAAATTGAGAGGTACAGGAGTCAGATTGAACGGCTTGAAGAGATCTCCTCTCAATTTGGAGATGCCCAGACTTTGATCTCTTCACTTACTGGTGAGCTGCAAATCACTTACAGCACTGTTGAGGAACGTGATAGAAGCTTGCTGAAACTGCAATCTTCACTAAAAACATCACAAGATCAGCTTCGGGAGTCACGGGAGCTGATCATGGCAAAGGAAAATGAGAGAGAGATTCTTGCTGTGAAGCTGACTGTTGCAGAGAGTCGAGTTGAAGAGATGGAGACTCAGATGTTGAGTATGCAGGAAGCATTGGGCATTGCAGAGAGTGGACTAAGGGAAGAGACTGAGAAAGTCCTGCACCATGTTGCTGTTCTGAAGGAAGCTCAATTAGAATTGGTGGAATGGAAAGAGAAAGCAGCAACTGCAACCAAGGAGGCAAGAAGTGTGAAAGATGAGCTTGACATCACATTGAAGGGACTACAAACTGAGTTGTTGGGATGGAAGGGGAGAGCAGAAGAAGGGAAAGTTGAGAAGCTGGAGTTTGAAACTCGCATTATGGAGATGCAAGCAGAAGTTGAAGGGTGGAGAGAACGAGCAGGAGTAGCTGCTGCTGAGGGACAAGCTATGAGAGATCACCTTGAGTTTTCAATCAAGTTACAACAGGGTGATCTAGAACAGTGGAAGCAAACTGCATCAGCAGCTGAAGAACAGGAAAAGGCTGCAAAAAATGAGCTTGAAGGCTCAGTCAGGGCTTTGCAGAATGAGTTGAGTAGGCTTAAAGGCAGCTTAGATTCTGCAGAAGAGGAGAGGGCTGCAAAATTGGAACTGGAGAAGTTGCTCAAGGTGATGCAGGCAGATCTAGAGGGATGGAAGGAGGACGCTGCTTGTGCTGCTAAGTTGGGAAGTTCATTTAAAGAAGAAATGGAAAAATCCATTGAGGACTTGCAAGCAGAGTTGGAGCAATGGAAGATGAGAGCATTAACTGCTGAGACTCAGGAGAGAAAACTAAGGAGTGAGTTTGAGCTTATGATTAAGGACTTGCAGACAAAGGCTGAGGCTTGGCAAAAAGTTGCTGCAAATGGTGCAGAAGAAGCAAGGTCTGCAAAACTGGAAATGGAAAATTCATTGAAGATTCTGCAAGTAGAGCTTCTGGAATGGAAACATAAATCAGCCTGTGCAATTGATGAGCAGAGGTGTGTAAAAATGACCCTAGAGGCTTCAATAGTGGAGTTGCAAGCAGAGCTGGAGAGGTGGAGGGAAAATGCAGCAGTCTCTGCTAAAGAAACTGAATCTATTAAAGCAGCATATGATGCTTCATTGAAGGACATTGAAGGAGAGCTTGCTGCATGGAAACAGAAGGCTGGAATTGCTTTTGAGAAGGTCACATCTACAAAGACAGAATTTGAGATCTTGATGCAGGAGTTGCATTCAGAGGTGGCCCTGTGGAAAGAGAGAGCTGAATCTGCCACTGAAGAATGGGATACTGAGAGAGCGCACATCCAGAACATCAACATGAATACTAAGTCTGAAATGGAACAGTGGAAAGAGCAAGCTGTGGCTGTTGCAGAACAGACGAAGTGCTTGAAGTTGGAGCTGGACAATGCAATGAATGTGATTGCTGACTTGACAGCTCAATTGGAGTTGCAAGAGGAGAAGGAACTAACTATGGAGAAGAAGACCCAGCAGCTAGAGGGGGATCTAGCCAGGGCAGAAGAGGAGGCTCTGTCAAGGAGATCAAAAATGCTGCACATATTAGCCCAACTAGAGAGCACCCATGCTAGTCAGAAGGAGCTCAAGGCACAGTTGGAAATGCAGCACAGACAGCTGACCAATGAAGCTGATGGATTTTCAGTTGACTATCCTGATGGAGAAGGGCTCAAAAAAGATGTATGTGCTGAACTCTTGACTCAGTTGGATCTTGTAGGTCTTAGAGGCCTCTGCTGTCTGGAAGCATGACTGTCCAACTTTCATGAAATTACAAGGAAGTGCCAAGAGTAACTCACCTATGCGGGCTCCTGCAAATTCCTGAAAGTGATCCATGTCATGAATGTGCCCTTTTTACTGATTGTGATTGCTTGTGAATTTCAATCTTTCTAAAATTGTCAGGATAGTTTTAAGACTGGCAGTGATGTCTACTTTCTCTAACATGAGTATTATGTTTATTACAACCTTGCAGATTAGAAAAGAAGACCCACAGATGGAGAAAACCTCTGGGCTTGTGCTGGCCAACAAGCGGTTGGAAGATGAAGCCTGGTTGGTGAGGATGCAGGCTGAGGAGTTGAAGAGTGAGGCATGCCGTCTTGCTGCAGACCTTGAAGTTGCTCTTGCTGACCTCTCTACAAAAAATCTTGCAGTCAACCAGCTCAATGTGGAGCTTTCAGGATTAAGGTCCTTGGTGATCATGCTAGAGTCAAAGAGAGAGATCACCAGTGAGGAAATGTCATCCACCACTTCAGCTGATGATAACAGTAACAAGGCAGTTAATGGACAAGAGAAGGTTATCAGCATGAAGGAGGTTGGCCGAGGTCCTGAGTTCCATGATTCCATTCTGAGGTAAAATTCATATTGATCTACAGTGTCATCTCTAATGAATTGTCCATTCCCTCAGAGTTTTGTGTACCCTAAACCCTAAACCCACCGAAATATGATGAATTGCAAGGTATTCAATGTCTTACTGTCTCCATCCAGACAGTGGAATGTTCTTGGTGTATCTGGAAAGCCAATATCATACTTGCAATAACAGGTTGACAGATAGTAATTGACAGCTAACATTCAGTTTTTCGTTCACCATAAATATTTGCAAGGAACAGTAAGGACTGCAAATTATTCAGCCGTATGTATATGGTCTGCTGTAAAAAAGTCACCAGTCATGTCTTGTTTTCTCTTTGGATGCAAGTGTTGTGACATGTAGCATTGAAGTCCTCTTTTACAGTTCCCCCAACAAGACAGGAAAAGTGGTGGTATTTATAGTGATGTCAAGGACCAAATTTTCATCTGAAAATGGTGCAGGCAAAATGGAGGGCTGGAGAAGCATATGGAATCGCAAGCAAGTATGCAGTCTCAGATACACAAGCCTGGGAGTCAATCTCCAAAGAGGTTCATTCTGTCTCCCAAAGTTGACCATGCAAGCCCCCATCGAACGCCATCCTCAAATAGGAAGCGAATTGTGGAATCACCTCAACCTATCTCCATAACCCGAGTTTCAGCTGATGCAAGCATCTGCAAGGTACTGGGTGAGGTTGATGAGAACTCACCCGTTCCAAGCTCAGCTGAAAGAATGGTTGTTCCAGTGCATGGGAGGCGTTGCCAACTGAGCCGCAGCCCTGTCCAGTACTCCAAAAGGTCAAGAAATGTCTCTACCGACGTGAAGAATTCTGATTCCAACTCCCATGCAGATGTTCTCTTTTGATCAGTAGTGCCTCCTTTCTTCCAGTAAATAAGATTTGTGGGGACTGAGCATAAAATAATTGAATTATCCGCCAGACTTTCTGACCATAGTTTTGAAGATCATGGCTATTTGCTCAGTAGCCTTTTTCTTCCTGGAATCTGATGAAGCTGGGAGGACTCTCAGGATATGATGGCAAATGAGTAGATAGATTACTCCTGTACTTTAGTGCTTATGTAAAGATATCTTGCTTTGATGCTTTGACTCAATTGACGAACTTGAAACTGTGAAAAACTTGTTTAGGTCTAATTGTAATCTGGCAAATTGATGGTGCATGCGGCTTACATCAACATTAAAACTACTTACAAAGTTTCTTATCTTTTTGCAGCTATTTGAATGATGAAATGAACTTATGATTGACAAAAAAGGGGGTCTTAAAATGATCAGTGCCATACTAAGATAATTCATCAGACATTAATCACTAATTATTTTTGTAACTACTGTTGATATGTGAACACTCAACTTCATTCAAATCCTGGATTCCCTAAAGAGTTCTGCAAAATTCTAGTACTTTGGTTCAAATCTCCTTCACTTTGAAGCTACTTTGAAGCTAATAAATAAGTTCACTTACATCCAGAGCACCACTCAAATGTTTTGGGTGACTTTTTGGTATTCTTATTACAAGAGGTTTTCCTGTTTTAGAAGGATTAAAAGAGTCTAGAATCATCATCCTGGTCCACTTTGATAATGTGTTAGGATTTTGTATTAACAGAATATTCCGAAAATGTACTATGATCAGCTTGGATTAATTGATCTCATATCCAGTGGCATGGGGTGTCTTGGTGACGTGTCGTTTCCTGATTGGACACCCACACAACAGTTATATGACATAACCTGCTGAGCTCTTTTAAAGAGTTTTTTTTTTTGGGTGAGGGGAGGATGGAGGTAATTCCACCCATTTTCTAAGGAGTTATTTTTGGGTTGGTTTGGGAGAGGTGATTCTTTTTTTGGGGGATGGGGGACTATCTTAAGGGGTTATTTGTTGGGTGGTATGGGAGGGGGAAGTTTGGTTGTTTCTCAAAGTAGGAAAGTTGAGGTTTGTTTTTTTATTTTTTTAATAATTTTTTTTGAAGGAATTATTTTTTTGGTGGTGTGAGATGGGTGGTTGGAAAAAGGGATGGATTTTTTTTTTCTTTCAAAAATTTAACAAAAAAGAACAAATAATATCTTGTTTAAACCGAACATTTAATACATCTAACAAAAAAGGGGAAAAAAAAGAATTTTGACTATTTTGTGTGAGTAAATATTTTCAGTACATTATACAAAAGTTTATGTTTAGCCAAAAAAAATTGTTTGAGTGAAAATGAAAATAATGGTTAAATAATGGAAAAAAATTTAAGGTTCATATGATATTTTTCATATCCATGTTAAGATATTTAAGGTTTGGGGTTTAAGCATGAGGTGCATAATTAAAATTCATAACATGCCAAGGGTATTGTGTTTTCAAATATTAAAAAAATCATATCACAAATTATGAATCACATGAAATATATAATGAAAGATCACAAGAATCTTTCATAAATGATAAAGTTTAATCATATATGTTCAATGGACTCTAAAAGAAATTTAAAAACCAATTCCCACAACTTTTTACGAAACATGATGTTCAATTGAATAAAATAGAACATAATGCAAATACACACAATTCAATATGCATTAACATTTATAATAAACAAATCCAAGATGTTCCCATAATTTCATGTTAGTAAATAGTTTAGTAGGAATCATATGATGTGTTCATCAATCATAAACAAATATATTAATCATCCTTTAATCAATATGAATTGTTATCATTAACAATTTTATTTTTTTTAACATTAAGAAAAAAATATTGAAACACTGCAAATCCAAAATTTATTAGGTTTATAAATTATAATGAATATAAATATATTGAAAACTGGTATAAATAGCAAGTTTTATTATATTCACCATTTCAAAATTTGAAAAATTCCCAACTTGGACTTAAATGTAACTTGACATGATGCATATTGTTAACAACATGATGAAATTTTAAAGATTAAATCTATTTTCATTATCAAATGCCATATCCAAATTGTTAAGGACATAGAAAACCATAAAAACAAAGATTAAAGGAAACATCTAAATTTAACTTTCAAATAAGGAACAAAACAAGATTATGTGATTAAAAAATAAAAACATGAAATGTGCAAGATAAACGTGAAAACAAATCTTTATTATGTTAACATATGCAAACATGAACATGACAAGAACATGACAAGGTTATGGTGTAAGATCGTGCTTAAGACTAATGTTGAATATTAAAAAAAATTGGAAGTCTTACTTCTATTTCTACCCTTTTGGGAAACTAGTTTAAAGAAACTTCCAAAAAGATTTCTATGCGTGCATCAAGTAAAAAAAACTTTTTGATGACCTTTGTAATTGAAAATCAACTATGAATTAATTGAAAGTTAATTAAAATTTAACTCAAAATTGATTAGGAGTTAAATATGATTTAATTAAAATTTAATTAGGAGTTAATTACAACTTAATAGATAGTTAAATCAAACTTTATTAAGGGTTAATTTGAATCTAATTCAGACTTAATTAAGAATTAACTTGGACTTAACTAAGAATTAACTCAGATTTAACTAAGAGTTAATTAAAAATTTATTAAGAGTTATGGATGAACATTATGAATGAATTCCATCCATTAAAAGATGATGTCTAATGTTCGCATCCATCACACAAATATAAAAAAAATGAATGATTCAATAAACTCAAAATCAAAGTTATTACATTCAACCAAGATTTGGATTAACAATATAGATAATGAAATAAATGATCCATGTCTTACAATTTGTGTAATTAACGTAATCAATATTGAACACTATGATTTACAATCTGACTATGTCATTCAATCACATAATGGATCAAACCAAAAATTATTATTTTTAAAAGATGAAAATTTCACAAAATCATCATATTTCATGATGGAAGAATTTGAATATCATAGTTTACTTAAACAATTAAATGAAGAACAAAAATTAATATTTGATGATGTAATGCATAAAAAATAATTGTACCTTGATACACCAATATGTTTATTTTTTATAAGGGATGCTAAAATTAGTAAAATTCTTACATTAAAATTCATAATTGAACAATTATTACGATTATGCAATAAAGACATGTTTATTGACTTAACAAAAACCAAGGTTTTACTTATGGTATCAACAAGTAAAGTTTATTTCAATATTGATAGTTTAATAATACATTCAACATTGAATATACATGTCCAACAATTTTTATATGCTTTACCAAACCCATCATTAAATCATTAAATGCATTTAATAGGTTTATATGTCAATATGAACAATTACAACTTCTTGTGATAGATAAAATATCACTTGTTGGTGCTAGAATGTTTAATGTTATAGATAATAAATTAATGTGCATATAACACATTCAAAACAAATTCTTTGGTGGTGTTAATGTTATTATGATAAATGATTTTTATCAAACACCGCTTATGAAAGATAGTTGAACCTTTCAAAATATTAAAGATAACATTACTGCACTAGCACCAAATTTTTGGCAAACATATGTATAATTTTTATGAATTAAATAATTGTATGCAACAATTTAAATTGCATTTATATAAATTTTGAACAAATGGATGCAGATGAGTTCAATGAGCCAAAATTCACATTAGAACATCAACTTTATGCAATTGTTGTTACATTTGTCCATGTGGTGTCACTTTAATGGCATGTGAATCATGGAAAATTGTGTTTATTGAATAATATGGATATTGAAAAATCTAAAATGAATAAAAAAATCTTCCAATATTAAAGTTTGGTTTGAATAAAAGATGTTTAACAACTTCATTAATAACATTATTTTCACAAAAGGCCCTTCAATTTTTATAATACAATTTCTTTCCTCTTCAATTTTTTTGTAGGAAAACAATACTATTACACACATTTCAAAAGCATTCAAATTTTCCAAAAAAATTCAATTTTGTGTTTATCAAAATTTAAGGTCTTCAAAAAATTCTTTTAAGACATGTAAATGTGATACAATGTATATTGTTTAAAAAAAAGTTGTAGTTTATAATGTAAAAGTTTAAACCTAAATATGTTTGCATGTTTCGATGACAAGTTTTCAAGATGAAACACAAAATTTGGCAAAATCTATACACATTCAAAAATTCGTATTTATGAATCCAAATGACATTTAACGAGCTAATATGTTTACTTTACATTTATGACTATGAACCTTTTTGCGGCCCTTTTGCCAAAAAAAACATGTTTTCATTTTTTTAAAATTCAAATGAATTTTTTTAAATTTTTTAACTTATTATATTTATAGTTGCCCCAATATGTCATATGTTTTCTTATAATCATGTGTAAACTATGACATATGACATATTAGGGCAACTATAAATATAATAAATAAAAAGTTTCAAAATATTTCATTTGAAAATTCTTTTTTATGGAAACATGTTTTTTTGGCAAAAGGACCTCAAAAAGGACAATAGTCCTAAATGTAAATAAACGCATTGGTTCGGTAATTGTTGTTTGGACCCAAATTTTGTACTGCAACAAAAAGTTGCAAAGGACATTCAATTTATAAATTCAATTTGTAATCAACAACCACCCAACAATTTTACTATTTTTTATTTATTTGATACAAATAAATTTTTGCAAAAACACAATGAAAATGTATTCATTAACACATTAGGTCCCACGTTTATTTTCAAAGCAATGCACATTGACCATCAATCATGCTTGCCATTTTACACACTTTCAAATGATTTGAATAAAACTACAAGTTTGCATTTTACAATTTAAATAAAAAAATATGTTGGTTGAATTATGTGTTGGTAACTATGCAACATTTGATGGTCTTGTGAATGGAGGTAATGACATTTTTAATGCATCAATAACATATTGTGAAAAAACCATTATATGGATAATGTTTCAAAATTTTAAAAATACTAACAAAAAAAATAAAAATATTATGATAACATTGAATCAAAATGGACACCAATTAAACCTATCATTAAAGATATAAGAGTTGGTAAATCCCATTCATTTATCTTAACAAGGATTCAATTTCCAATTCAATTTGCATTGCAATAACAAAAACCGTCCATTATTCTCGTGGACTATCACTAAATGAATTGGTTTTTGATCCCACTAAAGTTTAAAAACATGGGTTAACATATACAAAATTTCTTGCATCCAAACAGAAGAAAAATTATTTTTGTTAATTCCTCTCCAACATGAAATTTATATTTGGATCCAAAAATACATATAGAAATGAATAGATTGAAAAAATTTGCAACTTGGATACCAATAAATCCTCAATTTAGTAACTTACATAATTCTCATTAATTATACAAGCCTTGAATACAACTTATTTACACCAATATTACAAAGACATCCATCATGATCATAACCTTCAAATGTTTCATATTTTATATCTTATAAAAACAAAAATATACCATGCATTAATAGATGTGCCCAAATTTATAAATTCATGGAAGAATTCATATATTTCAATCCATAATAGTCATGGGTTGATTATAATGTATGACATACACATGCATTTAAATTTTTTCAATACAATAACTAGTGATGGTTCAGAATATCTATCAATAAGTTTTAATACTAATACACAAAAATAATACATATTTTATGTGAATATAAAGTTCATTTATGTTCTATAATTCCCAAACAATCTTCAAATTATAATTCAATAGTCTTTTGAACATTGTCCAATCATCATTATGGGAGATTTGAATGTTGACTATCTAAAAGACAATAACTAAACAAAAAATAAACAAGAACTATTAGATTTCATGGATAAATTTCAATCAAAATCACAATTTAGTGAAAACGCAACAAAAGTTGGATCTCAATTAAACCATATATGGGTAATTATCCTTGAAAATGAATGTAAATATGATGTGACATAAACATATTCGTTAGATTTTCACAAACCAATTTATATTACATTCAAATTACCAAACACATTTCCAATTTATAACAAAAAACCATTAATGTCTCCATTTATTTAAAATGTAACATTTGTGATTATATGCATGTAAATGTTGCATTATTTGTGGACCTTATTAATAACTCCCAAAATGTTAGCATGTTGTGGCTTAAATTTGTATTTTTACATTGTTTTTCATGGACCATGTGCAAAAAAAAAAATCATAAATATCAATAACAAGACAAACAAAAATTTGAATTTTTTTTAATCCACACATACGTTCATCAACCACAATAACAAAACACCTTTCATGGAAAACTCTAAACCCAAAATGTGACAAAAACAAAAATATAAGAATTGTCAAATTCTCAAATTTAAAAATGAAAATGAGAACTAAGAATTGAAATCTTTCCATCTAAATTATATCCATTCAATGTTTATGTTTGTTTCAAATATCGAAATACCTCATGCACATTGCTAAAAATTGCCTACATTATCCAAGTTTGTAAAACTTGCATTTTTAAAAACAATATGATTATTTACAACTTTATATTCATTTGTATGGTTAAAAGAAAAACAATGGAACTATGGTTTCAATTTGTAAATATCCGCAATGAATTCTAAGAGGGTTAGAAAATTTTATTTCTTAATACAAATGTGAGAAGAATATTTTCGTAGTCTTTTCTAAAGCCAACAAACTTTCATCCAATATAACTTGAGTTCATAGTAGAACATTAAATGTAATACCTTATTTTCAGGACAGGGCCTCTTGTGACAGAGCTGCTTGTTCAAAGATCAAGCCCCAAATGGGAATGGGATGGATGAATATTTTTTTGCTGCACAGTCAATACAAACCCATCTCCCATTTTCACGTCCAATTTGTTCTTTATGGCTGATAATTGAGCCAAAAATTTCAAAGGGCGATTATTGAATTGTTTGTTTGTTTTTGGTTAAAATTTTGTCATATTGAAAACTTGGCGAGTTTTTTTCCAAAAAAAAAATTAAAAACTAAAATTCCATTTGCATTTTAAAACAAAAAGTTTCCTAAACTTTTGTAAAAAAACAATAAAAAACTTGTTCCCACAAAAATGACTGGAATCACATCAGATGAAGAAACTAAAAATAGTCAAAGTAGTAAAACAACGACCTGCATCGCCTCTCTCTTCCACGACTCTAAAGACGGTCAACCGCTACCGAGAAAGGTAGCTAAAAAGTCAAAAAAAGCATATTTGGGTTATAGCCAGATTTGGCTAAATCTCACCACAGATGATTGCCACTTTTTCTACATCTTCCTATGAATGATCACCATTTTGGCTACAAACAAAAAATTCTTAAAAGAAACCCTGGGGTTACCAACATGGGTGCTGGTTCAAACCCAAAGACAAGGGGGAAAAAAAGTTACCATCATTCCTGATTCTTCCCCCCCCCCCCCATTCATTGACCAAAAAGAAAGACGAGACTTTTAACCCCTGTAAGTAGTTGGGTAACAGGTATTTACTAATGCCAAGAAAGTCAATCAGACAAAGACTGAAAAATCTATCTATCCGTCCGATTGAAGTCGTTGATGGTATTCAACGGCTCACATCACCCGTACTGTCGTTTGTTGACCCCGGATTCTCCGATTGACTTGTCGCTTTCTTGTCGGCTCTCGCGCCACTCTCCTTACCTTGTCGCCTTTTCTCACAATCATAGTTTTTGCTGCCAAGAAATAATGCAATCCTCGTGGTCGTCGCCGCCGCCGCCGCCGTCGCAACTCTTGTGCACTGAGAGAAGGTGGTGGTCCAATGCTCAATTCCAAAAGATGCAAACTTTGACGAAATTTGTAGAAGAGGAAGGAAAAAAATAAAATTGTTGCAGGATTTGACTTCGTGTTACTAAGCCAGACATAAGAAATATTGCCTTCTTCTTTTTTTTGGTTTGCTTGGTTCGTTCGTTTGTTTAGAAGAGGATTGCTGGCGAATTCGGTCTGTTTTGGGAGCATTCTTGGTGCAGCATTCATGGTTGTTGTTGTTGTTGCTGCTGCTGTTGTTGTTCGCTTTTCCCTTTTTTTGTTTGGTTGTCGGCTCGGAAAATGCTCGCTTTCTTTCTTTCTCGTTCAGAAGTTTTATAGTTTGTGAGCTTTGTGTCGCACTTTTCTTCAATTGCAGAAGAATTGAGATTGTGGCTGTATTGTATCAAATGGGAATTTATATGGAGATCGCTTTGATGGATGCAAAGGTATTGTACTAGGTCGCTCCGGGTGCTCCCGAGTAGCTAAAGCGGCGGACGAGGAGGAGGAGGAGGAGGAGGAGGAGGAGAGTAGTAAGGGAGTGGAGCGATGAAGCCGCCACAACAATCGTTGTTGCTCCATGTGCCACATGAGTCCATCGCCCCGCCTTCTCCTGGCAAAGGATACGGCGAGCAGCCGCGCGTCAAGCGCAAAGATGGTGGAGACAGTTCGGAGGCAGGGCGGGAGGTGGTGGACGAGAGAGAGAGCGACGCGGCCGTTTCTGCAGACAAAGGTATGAAGCAGTCTCGTCACCATTACCATCATCATCGTCATCGCCAGGCTCGTATAGGTTTGATCAGGGATGGTCACGGCGCAGCCAAAGGGCAGCGGCAGTCTCACCTCAACGGCGATGGCTCTGCTGCCAACAACGAGTTCAAAAAGAGAAACTCCCGTGGCAGAGAAGAAGAAGAAGAGTCTCGCTCGGAGTTCGAATCTCGCTCGCGAAGCTCTGCTGTCAGAGAGAAGGAAGGCGTGCACGACAACGGGAAACGGCCGTCGTCGGTAACCAGGAGTGCACATCAACAGGAGATGGTGGACAATGTGAATTCGATGTCGGAAAGGGAGCATAAGGAGAACGAGACGCAGCACAAGGAGAGTAGCAGGAGCATGGACAGGATGGTAGCGGAGGCAGGAGAAGGCGGCAGCGAGCGAGAGGATGGCGAGGTGGAGTCTGACGGAGACGACGACACTGCACCTATTGCACAGGAGCAAGATGGTCCAGAAATAAAGAGGGGTATCATCGAGCACTCCGAGAAACCCCAAAGGAGAGGAGGGTGGCAACAGCCTCATCACAATGAGACCTCAGAAGATATAGGGTTTGGAGATGCCAGTGGCACTAAAAGAGTGGGTGAAGAAGGGGCACTTCTGCAGACTCTGGACTCAGGCAACAAAGTGGGTGATTCTCAGGAGCAGGTGCGGGTAAAAGCCAGTAAAAGTTTGGTGGAAACAATGGAACTGGATGAGGGAGCGAAAGGAATTGCAGCCTTGACCACAGCAGATGCTCTTGAAGAGATCAAAGGAGCAAGAGAGTCCTTGTATGCTCATAGGGAGGTAGAAATGTCTAGGACTTCTGAAGCTGGTTGTAAACCAGTTATTGCTATGATGCAAGATGGAAATGAGATGTCAGGGGATGATTTGATGAGGAGGATTGTGAAGGATCAATTGAGAGAGTGGGAAAAAGAAAGGGGAAAAGAGGTGAGGCAGGAGGAGGAAGAGGAGGAGAGAGCACGTGCAAAAAAACAGAGGGTGGAGAATGGTGCACTTCTATCTCTAGCACTGCCTGATACGTCACTCTCGCTTTCCTCGGGTGATCCACACAGTCACCAGTCTTTTCCGTACCAGAATGCTGCTCAGTCCTATCATCCCTCTCAAGCTCAAACACACACCCACTCCAGTGGCTTCACCAATTTGATTTCCCTTTCGCACTCTCAGCCCTTCCATCACGACCCCAGCTGCTCCCTCACTCAGAGCTCTCTAGACAAAATGGAGATGTCAAGTGGAAGTCAACAAATCTCTCAAGTCAAAGAGCAAGAATCTCGTGGCAGCTGGCAGATGTCTTATGGAAGTAACCATGCAAATGAAGGGTTTCTAGCACTGCCAGTGCAAGGCAAGCAGAGACCTAAGCCCTTGTGCCAAAGGCTTTTTCTGTCAGGAAATGATCATCATTCCCTGGGGAGTGAGTGTCTGTGGAACCAAAGAAGAGAGCGAGGTGAATCAGACATTGTTGACATAGGTCAAGGCAGTCATCAGGTGGCACCAGCTGACTTTGAGCTGCAGGCTACCCATTCATCAGATGCTAGGCAGCAACAAAAGCACCGGCACAATGATGAAGTGAGGTCTTCACCATCTCACGGTGAAAAAAGCTCTCGGGATACCCAGCCCCGAAATTTGCCCAGTCATGTGGAGAGGATTCCCTCTCGAGAGAAAAGGTTGTTGGAGAGAGGGGCAATAGGCCTAGAGACATTCACAAGTGTACAGGTCCAGGATGTAGTGTCAGAGTCAATTCCATTAATGGCCTGCAAGCTGCAGGAACTGCCTGATAGCTTCCTGGAGGGGCTGAAGGGAAGTTTGCGCAACATGCTAAATTGCATAGAGAAACGGGAGCAGTTTGTATTACTACAGCAAACTCTTGCAGCTCGCACAGATCTAATCACAGACACCTTGTTGCGAGCACATCGTGTTCAGTTGGAACTCTTGGTGGCAGTGAAGACAGGCATCCCAGCTTTCTTGCATCCTGAAATCCCAATGACCCACTCAGCTCTAGTTGAAGTTTTCTTGCAAACCAAGTGCCGCAACTTTGCTTGCCAAAGTCAGCTGCCAGCAGATGAATGTGATTGCAAGCTTTGTGCACAGAAGACTGGCTTCTGCAACTCTTGCATGTGTGTGGTGTGCTCAAAATTTGACTTTGATGCCAATACATGCCGTTGGATTGGGTGTGACTTCTGCTTGCACTGGTGCCACACTGATTGTGGCATCCGCATGGGCTACATTGCTCCTGGCCCCAGCATTTGTGGTGCAGCAGGCACATCTGAGATGCAGTTCCACTGCATTGCATGTGACCATATCAGTGAACTGTATGGGTTTGTCAAGGATGTGTTCTGCAATTGTGCACGACAATGGAGCCAGGATGTGTTGGCTAGTGAGCTTGATTGTGTGCGCCGGATTTTCCATGACAGCAATGATGCACGTGGGCAGCAATTGTGCAGCAAGGCTGAGCAAATGCTCCAACACTTGGGTGCTCAGGTGGACCTGTCCCTTGCCTGCAGTACTGTGCTTAAGTTTTTCTCTGGTAAGCCATACATTTGATCTTTTTTCTCTCTATGTAGGCAGCACATCCTAATATGCAAAGCTATGACCCCCTTTAAATCTCTGTTTGATTATCTGGTGCACCCACCAACATGGGCACATACTAGGGGGTTACACCTACATGGTTGCACAGTGAGCTGATGACAGGATGTCAATTTGTTGAGCTGCTTGACATGATAAACTGCAAATTGTGGCAGATGGGGATGTAGGTGGGATTCAAAGCCAGGCACCTTCAGTGTCAAATGAAGTTCAAAGCCAGCCACCTCCTGTATCAAATGGAGTGGTAAAAAATCCACCAGCTTCCCAGAAGGGACATGAAGTTTCTACAAGAGACGCACTGGAGCAAGCACGCACAGCATTGCAGACATATGATGCTGAGCTGGAGGAGAAGAGGAAAGAGTCAGCTGAGCTGCAGCAAGAGCTTGAGCGTGAGAAAGGGCAGATAGAGGAGTTGGAGAGAATCATACGCATCAAGCAGGCTGAGGCCAAGATGTTTGCAGTTCGTGCTGATGAGGCACAGCGAGAGGCAGAAGGGCTGCAGCGCATAGTCCTTGCAAAGGCAGAGAAGATTGAACAAGAGTATGCATCCAACATGGCAAAGTTGCACTTGGAAGAAGCAGAGGACCACTGTCACAAGGCCCACAACACATTGCAGGTGCTACAGCAGGCTCAGCTGGATTTCCACACACTGCAATTGCCCCTTCTCTCTGAGCTATGTGACCTCCTGAAGCAGCTTGATGCAACAAGACTCCAAAGTTCAAAATAAGATTGCATATGCAGGTAATTGAGCCTTTTGGTGAAGGGTGTCAAGGTCTTGTAATTCCTTGTTAGGACACATGCAGGTAAGTAACTCAGATTTTACTAGTTACCCTATTTGCAGCCAAGATTAAAAGATGTGGAGATCTCCACAACAATGCTTCACCTTTCTCTAATCTTGGGCTGAGGTGCTTAGTCATGAGAATCTAAAAACAATTCTGCCATCTCTATCACAGGGCCATGGAGCTTAGGGAGTCCCTGAGCTTGTCTCTTTTTCCTCTTTTGTTGTCTCAGGTCTTCTCTACATCTCTGCTTCACCCCAACATACTGAGATTAAAGATTCCACCAACAGCTGTATCTTTGAGATCAAGGTTGACCATGGTGGGTCTTAACTGTTTTTGGTTTTTGATTGATTGCACACTGTTTCTGACTCTGTAGTATTGCTTGTTGTGTTATGCAGTTGTTGACAAGGCTGGTCTTTGAGTGAGGACATGCAGATGCTGCTGGAAAAGTTGCAGATCATGGGAACAGATTAGATGCACCAGGTATTCTACTCTCCAAACTGAAGGTTATGCTATTGCCTCATTGTGGCATTGCTAACCAACTTAGGAGAGTCCTTGCACTGCAGTTAGCTCAGCCAAACTTAAACTGAGGTGCATGCAATCTCTACAGAACAGGATGTTTTGGTACACGTTTTTCAATTCAAAATGCAGGTGAGCTCAAGTTTTCCAGTTCTGCACAAGTTGCTCTCACAAGAGAGATGTAATGGAGATCATCTCAGCTTGTGTCCCTGAGTCTACTCTCCCACTTCTGGCAGGGGTTGGCTATATGCATCATCAGATGCAATTGCCTCCCTGACTCTGCACATACGTTGCCAGCATCTTCTCCAAATGAACAAGAGACACAACTGTACCCCTTTCAGCTGGATGTTGTGAAGCACCTTGCCACACTGTCAGTTCTTGCCCGTCTTTGGCCAAAGTCACTTCATAGCAAGAGCCAAGAGTTCCAACAGTGCCAATGTTGATGCAGATCATACAATGTATGATTTTGCTTTGAAGCAGTCTGAATGGCCGGTGTCACCTTCTGTCTGAGCCTTTTTCTTATCCCCACTACCGAGAAGCTGAATTTTCCAGGCCTTGATTTGACAATAACACATTCACATAGTCTTATGCCAATGGGATGCTCAAGGTGAACATGAAAGATTTTATTGTAGCCAAATTCATCACCCATGGGATCAACACCTGCCACTTCATGGAGTTGCCCCAGTGATATATTCTTGTCATGGAACAATAGGGAAGAGCAAGGAGATTCAACATGTATTGTAGTAGGAAGTTGACCTTTGGAAACCAGCTCTGGGGTCTGCATCCCTGTTTACAAGTGCTTGATTCTGGAGGGTAATAAGATGTTCACATGTTCACACCAATCCAATCCATCCGAATCCCAGGTTGCAGAGAAATCTCCATGACAACCAACTGCAGGTGACATGCCAATG